>ERZ778512.36-NODE-36-length-151710-cov-14.105028_pt1 | contig 151710 bp, 133 predicted proteins | sample MGYA00510346_ERZ778512 | MGnify/ENA primary metagenome ERZ778512 (study PRJEB29527, sample SAMN07138962) | mouse gut metagenome | material: feces | host: mouse | place: China:Nanjing | collected 2016-01-25 ...
CTCATGCACGGTTTGATGAGGGGCGAGTGAAAATATCACTCGCCTACTCTACCTGTCCATTATCCGCGATCAAAAAATGCAGGGTATTTCCTTCCAGATTGGCACTTATACTGATGTAACAGTTTTCTTCTTTTTCGGAAAAACCATGGCCAATGGCATTTTCCACAAAGGGCTGCAAAATGAAAGCAGGAATTTCCAATCCCAGAAATTCGTCGGGAACGTCATAATCAAATGAAAACTTCCCCGGGAACCGGATGTTCTGTATGGTCATATAGCGCTGAATCTGCAAAAGCTCCTCTTTCAGAAGTACAATAGGAACCTTTTTCAGATTATAGCGCAGCAGTTCGGACACGCACATGGCAATAGTCTTGATTTCCGGAATATTATGGATATCAGCCAGGGATTTTATCACGTTCAGGGTATTGTACAGAAAATGATGGTTGATCTGTGCCTGAAGAACCTGAATATGCATCTGCTGTTCATTCAGCCGGCTTTGGTAATTCTGCTGTATACTCTGGGTCAGGCGGCTGTTCAGCCGGTTAAAACTGTGTACCACCTTCTGTAGCTCCTGATTGGAAATACGGCCTTCCACGGTTATATCGCTGTAATTGGAGGTATCCCTGGAATCTATCTTTTCACAGAGCTGCCGTATGGAGCGGGTCAGCCCCCTGGAAAGAAGCGCGGCCAGTATCAGCCCCAGAAAGATTGCCAGTAAAAAAATACCCGCATAGTGATATAAATTATTCCGGTAAGCCTGGGTGATCAGAGAGTTATTCATAAAATGTACAATATGCCAGCCTGTGGTTTTATTGTAGCATCCATTGATCAGATAAGAGTCAGAGCCTATATTCAGCTTTTCTGTCCGCACAGAGCTTTCCTTTGTTATCTTATGATTAAAGTCCTGTATGGCTTTTTTTAAGTCAGGAGAGGCATCCTTCCCTATAAAATCCTTATCAGAAGCATAGGCAAGCCCGCCGTCCGCATTGCAAATGAGCATTACATTATTCTGGGTCTGGGCAGAGTTGGCGATATTCTCAACAGCAGAAAAATTAATGCCCACATAACAGATTCCAATTTCCTTAAAAGTAAAACTGTCATAAAGGACTTTCACCATGGGAAGAATGCTTTTTTTCACTGAGGAGGACTGCTGTACCGGGGCAAAATAGGTATAGTAATCAGAATTTCTTGCTGTTCCGGCCCATTCATCCATGTGATCCAGAATCGTGTTCTGGTCTTTTACACTTGGAATATTGTACTCAAAAGTGTAGTCATACCGGTTTTTGAACATACAGGTAGTGACATTGGAATTCAGCCGGTTTGCCTGTATTAATTGAGAGGAGGTAACTGTCCTGGGAATAGCCAAGGACATCATCCTCATAATTGGTGATCATAATTTTCCGGATATCCTTATTCAGTATATGCAGGTCAGCAACCTTGGTGGCATCCTGAAGGAGTGTGTCCAGTGTCAGATTGGCCTGTGTGGTGATCGTGTCCATAGAGCGGCTGAAATCCTCCTGCACCTCATTGGAGGTCCTGTTTGCTGTGGCAATGCCCAGGAAATGGTGGGCATAATGACAAGCAGAAGTGAGGAAAAAAATATCTGGGTTCTGTAAGAAAAATCCTGTAGTTTCATTTCTTGTCTCCTGTGGTTTGATATGTTGAAATTATAAAATGAAAGCGAAATGATTACAAGGAGCGGAGAAGAAATGGATAAAAAATATGATAAAAACTAAAAATAATTATATATTTTACCTAAGAAAAATCCTATTTTACAGACCTTCCCTTAGGTATAATGAATTCATCAAATACAACAGGGGGAAATGAAAAATGAACAAGGCACAGCGTGTAAAAGCAGTTATGGAGCGGAAAGAAGCAGACTTTGTACCGGCTGGTTTCTGGTTCCATTACAAGCCGGATCTTACAGTGGAGGAGATGATTGAGGAGCACTTAAAACTTTACCGGGAAACAGATATGGATGTCATTAAGATCATGCAGGATTATGCGTATCCGGTCACAGGTGAAATACACTGCGCCAAGGACTGGTATCATATTGGCATAAAAGGGACAGACAGCCGGGAGATGGAAAAAATGACGGCCGTGATCAGGGGCATAAGAGAGCGTGCAGGGGAAGAGGTACTGATTTTCCAGACCATGTTCGGTCCTTTCAAGGCGGCATCCACAGCCTTTGGGGATGATGTGCTTATGAAGTACAGTAAAGAGGCTCCTGAAGCAGTTATGGCGGGGATCAAAAATCTGGCGGACGGGCTTGAAGCATGGGCAGAGGCATATCTGGATGCAGGCGCGGACGGTATTTATTATTCCGCACAGTTTGGTGAGGAAGGCAGATTTTCAAAAGAAGAGTGGGAGCAGCTGGTTCGTCCCTTTGATTTACAGATTTTACAAGTGGCATACCAAAGGAAAGATAAGTATAATATTCTTCATATCTGCGGGGAACCGGAATATGCTTTCAAAACACATGTGGACTGGTTCTACGATTACCCGGCAGACCTGGCAAACTGGTCTGTAAAAGACAATGGGTACAGCTTGGAAGAGGGCAGAGAGCACTTTTCCTGTGCTATTCTGGGCGGACTGAACAACAAGGGGAATATTCTTCACGGCCCAAAAGAGGAGATACGAAAAGAGGTACAGGCAGTGCTTGAAAGTTTCGGAACCGAAGGGATCATGATTGGGGCAGACTGTACCATACAGGGGGAAGGCATCCGCCTTGACTATATCCGGGAGGCAGTGAAGGCAGCCCATACATATAAAAAAGGAGAAGAGTGATCATGAGAAAGAAATTAGCGGTTTTATTGTGTACAGCAATGGCGGTTTCCAGTCTGGCAGGCTGCAGCAGCGGCGCAAAAGAGGCCAGTGACACACAGGGGGAAAGCAAAAAAGAAGAGGCCAAGGACAAGGCAGAGAGCAAGGAGAAAGGCAGCGGGGATGTATTGACACTGGAGTTTTTCCAGCAGAAATCAGAGGAAGCCGCCCAGGTAGGATACCAGAATATTATAGACAAATTCAATGAACAGAATCCTGATATTAAGATTGAGATGAATACCGTTCCCGATGCGCCCACAGTTCTTACATCCCGTGTGGCATCCGGTGATATACCGGTGATTTTCACGGACTTCCCCACACAGCTCCAGTTTCATCAGAAGGTGGCTAATGGGTATGTGCAGGATTTGTCAGAACAAGATTTTCTGGAAAATGTGGAGCTGTCAGCTTTGGATATGACAAAGCAGGAGGACGGAAAATATTATGCGCTTCCATTCAGCCGCAACTATATGGGTGTTTGGTACAACATGGAAATCTTTGAAGAAAACAATCTGGAAGTGCCGGAAACATGGGAAGAATTTGTAAGTGTATGCAATGCCCTGGAGGAAAAAGGGGTGACACCTCTTGGGCTTCACGGAAAAGATCCCGGACGTGTCGGGCACACATTCCAGTGCTGTACGGTTGCTTTTGACCCGGAAGGTGTGGAGACCATCGAGAAAGCAGTAGCAGGGGAAGGGAAGATTGAAGGAGATGAAGGATTCAAAAAAGCTGCGGAGAAAATGCTTACCCTTCTGGACCACAGTAATGAGGATGCCCTGGCACTTTCAGACATGCAGTGCTATGAGAACTTTGCCAACGGGCAGTACGCTATGTGTATCACCGGTTCCTATGCCCGCGGCACCATTATGATCGCCAATCCGGATTTGAAGCTGGGAGTCTTCCCTCTTCCAAATGACACAAGAGAGACTACAAATACATTGTCCGGCATTGACGCAGCTGTCTGCATTTCAGCCAAAGCCTCCGAGGAAGAAAAAGCCGGTGCTTACAAATTCCTGGAATTTTTGGCACAGCCGGAAAATGCACAGCTTTTCTGTGACGCGGAGGGCGCGCCTTCCTGTATTACCGGTGTGGTGCATAAAGATGAGGGGGTACAGCCGATGCTGGAGCTGATCTCTGACGGACAGGTGCATGACTGGATGGCCTCCACCATTGACAACAACGTGGTGACAGACCTTTATAATGTGACCCAGGGCTTCTGGAGTGAGAAAAACGTGGATAATTATCTGAAACAGATGGATGAATCCATTGCTATCACATCTGCGGAATAGGACGGAATATGCAGAGAAACGGCAGTGCCTGCATGGGCCTGCCGTTTCCTTTACAAAAAATTGAGTATTTTATAAGGGGGTTGGAAGAATGGAGACAAAATGGAAGAAAAAAGGCTCCGGGAAATGGATTTATTTTGGCTTTACGCTGATACCGGTGGTCCTATACAGCTTCTTTTATGTATATTCCGTAATAAATGGTATCCGCTACAGTTTTACAGACTGGGATGGGATGTCCACCACATTTCATATTGTAGGGTTTAAGAACTATATATCCCTGTTCAAAAATCCCAATTTCTGGGGTTCTTTAAAAACAACAGTGTGTTACAGTATTCTTTTGGTGACGGGGGTTGTAACCCTTTCCCTGGCACTGTCTTTATCACTGAATTCACTGAAAAAATTTAAGACCTTTACCAAATCTGTATTTTTTGTTCCCGCAATGATCGGAGGAATCACCATTGCCCTCATCTGGGACCAGCTTTTTTACAGAGTGGTGCCCTTGCTTGGCCAGGGGCTGGGCATTGGATGGCTGTCCCAGAGTCTTCTTATGACAGGAAAGACCGCCCTTCCGGCTGTGGTGTTTGTACATATCTGGCAGGCTGTGGCGCTTCCCACGGTTATTTTTGTGGCAGGTCTGCAGCAGATTCCGGATGAACAGTATGAATCAGCCAAAATGGATGGAGCCACCCCTTTACAGAGGTTTCGGTTCGTGACATTTCCGTATTTGGTGCCAACGCTGACTGTAAATCTGGTGCTGATGATCAAACAGGGATTTACGTCCTTTGACTTTCCTTTTGCGTTGACAGGAGGAGGCCCGGTGCGGTCCACAGAAGTGATCGGTATCCTGATTTATAATGATGCGTTTAAAAATATGCGTTTTTCCATGGCAAATGCAGAGGCATGTGTACTCTTTTTAGTAGTGGCTGTCTTTTCCCTGACGCAGTTAAAGCTTACCAGTAAAGGAGGAGTCCAGGAATGAAAGTAAAAAAAGAAGGTATGGGATGGATCATTCTCAGAAATCTCCTAATTCTTATGGGACTTTTTCTTATTCTGTTTCCCTTGTATCTGGTTGTTATTAACTCCTTTAAAACGCTGGAGGAGGCCGGAAAAGACTTTTTTGCCCTACCGTCAGGGCTGAATCTGCACAATTTTAAGGAACTCTTCCAGAACAATAATTACTGGGTATTTGCGAAAAACTCGCTGATCATTTCCGCTGTATCCGTGGGGCTTATTCTTATCCTGGTTCCCTCAGTATCCTATGCTATAGCCAGAAATTTTAACAGGAAGTATTACAAAGGGGTGTATTATTATCTGCTTATGGGACTCTTTATCCCCTCCCAGGTCATCATGCTTCCGGTTACGAAACTGATGACAAATCTCAACATGCTGAACCGTCAGGGGCTGATTCTTCTCTACGCGGCATACAGTCTGACCCAGGGCGTATTCTTGTTTGTAAACTACATCAGAGGGCTGCCTTTTGAGATTGAGGAATCAGCCTATATGGATGGATGCAATGTGTTTCAGACCTACGTTCGCATTGTCCTTCCCCTGGTGAAGCCTATGCTGGCCACGCTGCTGATCATGGATCTTCTGTGGATTTGGAATGACTTTATGCTTCCGCTGCTGATACTGAACCGCTCCAAGGAAATCTGGACGCTTCCGCTGTTCCAGTATAATTTCAAAACGGAATATTCCTTTAATTATACCATGGCCTTTACCGCTTATCTGATGTCCATGCTGCCCATGCTGATCGTGTACTGTATGGGACAAAAACATATTATAAAAGGTTTGACAGCCGGTTCTGTGAAGGGGTAAACTTTTTTCAGAAAGAAGGTATGCGCAGATGATGAAAATACTGATTGCAGAGGACGAAATTTACGCCAGAAAGTCTATGAAAAAGCAGATTTTGGAGCTGGATTTCGGGCGGGAATTCCACATTCTGGAAGCTCAGAACGGGGAGCAGGGCATGGAGCTTTTCAGACAGGAAGAACCGGATCTGGTATTCACGGATATCCGTATGCCTAAGATGGATGGCCTGGAACTGCTCAAAGAGATAAAGAAAGAGAACCCGGAAGCAAAAGTTATCATGGTCAGCGCCTATGCAGACTTTGCCTATGCCAAATCCGCCATAAAATTTGGGGCGGAGGGATATCTGCTGAAGCCCATAGAGGACGCCGAGCTGAAAGAATTTATAGTGAAATTCAGGCAGCAGAATACAAGAAAAAAAGAGCAGGCTATGTTCTCGGGAAAGGATATGGTAACCAGATTCATTGCCCAGAGTGTGCAGGAGGAGGAAACAGGAAAAGATTTGCTGGCAGAGCGGATGTTTGGCAAAGTCTTTTGGAAATATCAGGTGCTGGTTCTTTGGTTTGCCGGGAGAAGATATCCTGACCGGGAGGAATTCATGCTTTGGCTCCACAACATATACGGACAGGAAGTATGGACAGCTTTTCGTCTGATAGAGCTTGAGAAGGATATCTGGATGCTTGTTATGGAGGCTGACGGACAGAGCCGGTTCCGGCAGAAACGTATCATACAGAAACTTCTGGAGGAGAAGTATGACTGCTATCTGGGTATAAGCGCGGAATGTAAGGCGCCAGGGGAACTGAAAAGCGCACTTGCCCAGGCCACTGCGGCAGTGGAGAATAAGATTTACAGTGATGAACATCTTTTGGAGTACAGTGTGATCGCCGGAATAAAAGCAGTGAAGTATGAAATGTCAGAGGAACAGAAGAACTATCTGCAGATTTCCCTGGAGAAAAAGAGCAGGGATAAGATACAGTCTGCGTTGTGTGAGATATTCCGACATATGGAGGAAAAAGGAAGAATCCATGTGGACAGTCTGGAGATATTTCTTGCACAGGCAGCCGTGCTGATCCATCAGGCGGCTGGCAGGCCCATCCCCAGACTGCGGCTCATAGATTTCTCCCATATGGAGGAGATGAAACAGAGGCTTTTAGAGGCTGCAGAGGAATACTGCACCTGCGGTCCTAACGGACAAACTTTAAAAGGAGAAGACATTATCCAGGGCATGAAGGAATATGCCCGGAAAAATTACCACCTGGATATATCCATCCGGATGCTGGCGGAAAAGGTGTTTTTTATGAATGCGGCGTATTTAAGTCATCTCTTTACAGAGAAAACAGGTATCAGTTATTCCGCGTATATCCGCCGGCTGCGCGTGGAAAAAGCGAGAGAATTTTTGGGGAAAGATACTTACTCGATCACGGATATCGCGTCTATGGTTGGGTATAATGACACGTCCCAGTTTATACGGATATTTAAACAGGAGATAGGGATGACACCAAAGAAATACAGGTGTCAAAAAACAGATGGAAATTAGCGGAGGACAGAATATGGAGGAGAGCAGAAGGGCATTTTATCAAAGTCTGCTTCACCGGGAGATAGCTCCGGCGCTTGGATGTACAGAGCCTGCAGCAGCCGCCCTGACAGCGGCCTGCGCGGCAGCATGCCTGGGGCAGATACCGGAGGAGATCACTGTAAGGACAAGCCAGTATATCTTAAAGAATGCCATGAATGTGGGAATTCCGGGAATAGGTATGACAGGGCTGGATATTGCAGTGGCTCTGGGGGCATTATCCGCCAGCCCTAAGAAGGAACTGATGATTTTAAGCCAGATCAGTGCCGAGGAAAAAAGGATGGCAAAGGCACTGACAGAGCAGGGAAAAGTACGGATAGAACTTGCTCCCACAGAGGAAAAAGTCTACATAGAAGTACGGGTGCAGGCAGGCGGTGAGACAGCAAAAGCAGTCACAGCGGAAACACATAAGAATATTATCTATGTGGAAAAAAACGGCAGGATCTTCTATCAGAAGGAGCGGAAAAAGAAGAAAGAAGGAGAGTCCGCAAAGGAGCCTTATACGGTCACATTGGAGGAAATCCTTGATTTTTCAGAACGCGTCGAATTGGAAAACCTGGAATTTTTAAGGGAGGTTATCCGGATGAACCGGGAGATCGCCCTGGAAGGGATCAACCGCAGATATGGTCTTCAGGTGGGGAAAAATCTCATGGATGGAACAGAGAACGGACTCGTAGGTCAGGATGCAGCCAACTATGCGGCAGCCATGACAGCAGCTGCGGCGGACGCCCGGATGGCGGGATGCGAGAAGCCTGTGATGAGTGCAGCCGGAAGCGGCAACCAGGGATTGACAGCAACCATTCCCATTGCAGCTATTGGAGAAAAACTGGGGATGGAGGAGGAGAAAATCCTGCGTGCTTTAGCCCTGAGTATTTTACTTACGGTACATACCAAACATTATCTGGGACGGCTTTCCGTTCTCTGCGGCTGTTCTATCTCCTCTGCCATGGGCGTGGCATGCGGCATTGTCTTTATGCTGGGCGGCACTTATGCGCAGATGACCTGGGCAGTCAACAGCATGGTGGCCGATATTTCCGGTGTTGTCTGTGACGGGGCAAAACCGGGCTGTGCCCTGAAAATAGCCACTGCCGTCCAGTCTGCCGTGCGTGCGGCCAATATGGCACTGAACGGAAGCGGAGCGGACAGCCATGACGGAATCGTCCACATAAACGCGGAAAAGACATTGGAAAATCTGGGGATTCTGGGTAATTGGGGTATGAAGGATGCAAACCGTATCATACTTGATCTGATGCTGGAAAAGCAGAAAATATAAGGAGGATGTGATGGGAGGTGGGGCAGCAGACAGTGAACTGGAAGCATGGCTTTCGGAGAAAGAAGATGCCATGGTGGAGGACATCACTTCCCTGGTGAAGATTCCCAGTGTTTCGGGGGAACAGGAGGGAAGTGCGCCTTACGGAAAAACGTGCAGAGCTGTTCTGCACAGGATGCTGGAAATTGCCGGAGGATATGGATTTTCATGCCACTCATTTCGGGATAAATGTGCGGTGATCCGGTATGGAGACGGCACAAAAAAAATAGGGATCTGGGGGCATTTGGATGTGGTGCCGGAGGGGACAGGATGGCTGTATCCGCCTTTTTCCTGTACCAGAAAAGGCGATTTCCTCATAGGCAGAGGGGTGCAGGACAACAAAGGTCCGGCGATTGCCTTCCTGTATGCCATGAGATATCTGAAAGAAAAGGGCATGGTCCCCTGTGTGACATTTCTGCAGATATTGGGATGCAGGGAAGAGGTTGATATGGAGGATGTTGCTTCATATTTAAAGGAAAACCCGGCTCCGGAAGTCTCTTTTGTGACGGACTGCGCATTTCCGGTGTGTTATGGGGAAAAAGGAATCTGCAGAGCGGAAATCGTATCGGAGAAACTTGACGGAAATATGGTCCTATGGGGGGGAAGTGCAGTTAACAGCATCCCGGCATATGCGTGCGCAAAAATCCGGTCCCCGGAAGGAAAGTGGAAGAAGGTACAGGCAGAGGGGATTTCCGGTCATGCAGCGTTTCCCCAGGGGGCAAAAAATGCCCTGGGCATTCTGGCAGAGAGGATACTTTGCAGAAACCAGGAAGAAAATATACTCTCAGATAAGAAGAAAAGGGTGCTGAAATTCCTGAAAGAAGCCTGCGGGGATGGATATGGAAAAGGACTGAACATAGACTGTGAGGATGAAATCTCCGGTGTGCTGACAGCATCGGGTACTGTGGTGAGAATGGAGGGAGAAAAGGCCGTTCTGGAGATGGATATCCGCTATCCTGTCACTGCAAAAGCAGAAGAAATTTGGAGACAACTGGAAAACGAAGCCGGGAAATACGGTTTTTCCATCCGCAGTTTTGAGGACAACGCACCCTCTTATATGGATAAAAATACTCCTTTTGTCACCTGTCTTAGCCGGGCTTATGAGGAAGTCATGAAAGACGGGAAGAAGCCCTATGTCATGGGAGGAGGGACCTATGCCAGAAAGATACCAAACGCAGTGGGATTTGGCCCTGGCCTGGAGTTTGACCGGAAGGAAACAGGGCTGCCCATGGGACACGGAAACTGCCACAGTGCGGACGAGGCCCAGTCGGTCAGCAATCTGAAAACAGCAGTGAAAATCTACGTGCAAGCATTACAGAAACTGAATGCGCTGTGATACCAAGTATCAGCAGCCAATGAAATAATGCAGCTAATTTCAAAATAACAGGTGCAGTCAGAGGAAAAGAGAGAAAGAGGAATAACAATGAAGAGAATAGAGATTGGAAAAGGGAAGATACATGCATCAGAGATAGGGCTGGGCTGTATGAGGATTACGGGCCTGTCCTCGGTAAAAGAGGTCAGAAGTCTTATTGATACAGCCATGGACTGTGGGATTGATTTTTTCGATCATGCGGATATTTATGCCGGAGGGGAGGCAGAGCAGATTTTTGGGCAGGCGATAGATACCGGCATCAGAGAGAAGATGATCCTGCAGACAAAATGTGCCATCCGTCCCGGGATCTGCTATGATTTTTCCAAAAAACATATGCTGGAATCTGTGGATAAAAGTCTGGCACGTCTGAATACGGATTATATAGATATCCTGCTTTTGCACCGTCCGGATACCTTGATGGAGCCGGAAGAGGTGGCAGAGGCATTTGAGATTTTGGAGAGATCAGGAAAGGTGCGCTGCTTTGGGGTCAGCAACCAGAATGCCATGCAGATAGAACTGCTGAACCACTACTGCGGAGGCAAGATCCTCGTGGACCAGCTTCAGTTCAGTATTGCACACTGTGATATCATTGATTCCGGAATCAATGTGAATGTTCACAATGATGCAGGAGCCAGCAGAGACGGCAGTGTGCTGGAATACTGCCGCCTGAAGGGAATCACCATTCAGGCCTGGTCTCCGTTCCAATACGGGATGTTTGAGGGTGTTTTCCTGGACAATGAGAAATTTCCGGAGTTAAACTGCCTGATCGGCCAGCTTGCCCGGAAATACCAGGTGACCAATAATGCCATAGCCGTTGCCTGGATCCTTCGCCATCCGGCCAGGATCCAGACCATTGTGGGCAGCACCAGCAAAGAACGTCTGCGCGGAATCTGCGGGGCATCTGATGTACACCTCACCAGGGAAGAATGGTATGCCTTATATATGGCTGCGGGAAAGCAGCTTCCATGAAAAAGAAAGAATCCGGGGACCATCAATAGCAGCAGTCCGAAATGACGAATTTCGGGCTGCTTTTTCCTTAAAAACATGAGAAACCCCCAATTTTCATGATTTTCACCATTCTTACTTGACTAATATTCCCAAAATGATTAAAATAGGTTGTGTGCGGGCTCTGCCCGCCAGCGTGATACGGCAGAGGGGGATACGCTTCTCTGTACAAGTCATACAACTACTTTTAGGAGGAATGTTCAAAATGGCAAAATGGGTTTACTTATTTAGTGAAGGAAACGCCAACATGAGAAACCTGCTCGGTGGTAAAGGTGCCAACCTTGCAGAAATGACCAACTTAGGCATGCCGATTCCGCAGGGCTTCACTGTTACAACTGAAGCTTGTACAAACTATTACGACAATGGCAAAAAAATCTCTGAAGAAATCCAGGGTCAGATTTTCGAGTCTCTGACAGAACTGGAAAAAATTCAGGGAAAGAAATTTGGAGATAATGAAGATCCGTTACTGGTATCTGTTCGTTCAGGTGCGAGAGCATCTATGCCCGGTATGATGGATACTATCCTGAACCTGGGTCTGAACGATATCGCAGTGGAAGGTTTTGCTAAGAAAACCGGAAACGCTAGATTCGCATACGATTCCTACAGACGTTTCATCCAGATGTATTCTGACGTAGTTATGGAAGTGCCCAAGTCCTTCTTTGAAAAAATCATTGATGAAGTAAAAGAAGCAAAGGGTGTTCAGTATGATACGGAATTAACTGTAGATGATTTAAAAGAGCTGGTTCAGAGATTCAAAGCTATCTACTCTGAGGAGATGAATGGCGAAGAATTCCCGCAGGATCCGAAAGAGCAGTTACTGGGAGCAGTAAAAGCTGTATTCCGTTCCTGGGACAACCCGCGTGCTATTGTATACCGCCGTATGAACGACATTCCGGGAGACTGGGGAACAGCCGTTAACGTACAGGCAATGGTATTCGGTAACATGGGTGAGACATCTGGTACAGGTGTTGCATTTACACGTAACCCATCCACAGGTGAAAAAGGTATCTATGGTGAATACCTGATCAATGCCCAGGGTGAGGACGTTGTTGCCGGTGTTCGTACACCGCAGCCAATCAGCAAACTGGCAGAAGACATGCCGAAATGCTACAGACAGTTCATGGAGCTGGCTATGAAACTGGAAAACCATTACCGTGATATGCAGGATATGGAATTCACCATCCAGGAAGGAAAACTGTACTTCCTGCAGACACGTAACGGTAAGAGAACTGCTCCGGCAGCCATCCAGATTGCCTGCGACCTGGTTGACGAAGGCATGATCACACCGGAAGAAGCTGTTTGCCGTATCGAAGCAAAATCCTTAGATCAGTTGCTGCATCCTACCTTCAATGCAGAAGCATTAAAAGCAGGTGAAGTGATTGGTTCCGCTCTGCCGGCATCTCCCGGTGCTGCAGCAGGTAAAGTTTACTTCACAGCCGACGAAGCAAAAGCTGCTCACGAAGCTGGCGAGAGAGTTATCCTGGTTCGTCTGGAGACATCTCCGGAAGATATCGAGGGTATGCACGCTGCTCAGGGTATCCTGACAGTTCGTGGCGGTATGACATCTCATGCAGCCGTTGTTGCACGTGGTATGGGAACATGCTGTGTATCCGGATGCGGAGAGATCAAGATCAACGAAGAAGAGAAATGGTTTACATTAGGCGGATATACATTTAAAGAAGGAGATTACATCTCTCTGGATGGTACATCCGGTAAAATCTACAAAGGTGATATTCTGACAGAGGAAGCTTCTGTAGGCGGAAACTTCGGCCGTATCATGAGATGGGCTGACCAGTTCCGTAAACTGCAGGTTCGTACCAATGCAGATACACCGATTGATACAGAAAATGCAGTAAAACTGGGCGCAGAAGGTATCGGTCTTTGCCGTACAGAGCATATGTTCTTTGAGCCGGACCGTATTCCGAAGATCCGTAAGATGATCCTGTCCGACAATGTGGAAGCAAGAGAAGCAGCGCTGAATGAGCTGATTCCTTTCCAGAAAGCAGACTTCAAGGCTATGTACAAAGCCCTGAGAGGACGCCCGATGACAGTTCGTTATTTAGATCCGCCGCTTCATGAGTTCGTTCCTACAGATCCGGAAGACATCAAAGCACTGGCAGCAGATATGGGTCTGACAGCAGAAGAAGTACAGGCTAAATGTGATGACCTGCATGAGTTCAATCCAATGATGGGACATCGTGGATGCCGTCTGGCAGTTACCTATCCGGAAATTGCTAAAATGCAGACAAGAGCCGTGATCGAAGCTGCGATCGAAGTAAAAGAAGAGATGGGATATGATATCGTTCCGGAGATCATGATCCCGTTAGTAGGCGAGAAGAAAGAGCTGAAATTCGTTAAAGATGTTGTTGTTGCAACAGCAGAGGAAGTTATGAAAGAGAAAGGCGAATACATCAACTACCATGTAGGAACCATGATCGAGATTCCTCGTGCAGCTCTGACAGCAGATGAGATCGCTGAAGAAGCAGAATTCTTCTCCTTCGGTACCAATGACTTAACACAGATGACATTCGGTTTCTCCCGTGATGATGCTGGTAAGTTCTTAGGCTCCTACTACAGCAGCAAAATCTACGAATCTGATCCATTTGCAAAACTGGATCAGACAGGTGTAGGCCAGTTAGTACAGATGGCTGCAGAAAAAGGACGTAAGACTAACCCCACTCTGAAAATGGGTATCTGCGGCGAGCACGGCGGAGATCCGTCTTCCGTAGAATTCTGCCACAAAGTTGGTCTGAACTACGTTTCCTGCTCACCGTTCCGTGTGCCGATCGCAAGACTTGCAGCAGCACAGGCAGCGCTGAATAATAAATAATCTATTTTGCCAATAGAATAAATGTGCGCGAAAGCGTATTGTGTCCAAGCAGAAAGCACCCCCGCATGTAAGTGCGGGGGTGTTTTAATGGGGGAAGAAAAAATGTTTCAGCCGTATTTTCTGGAACAAATGGTAAATATGATGCATGCGCCATTTTACATCTTTGCTGACCAGAAAGAAATGATACAAAAATTTGGCGGCAGAGAGATAGAGACAATTCTTTTTGAAAAAAATCCGGAATTGGTGCAGAATGCATTTTCCAAGAAGAATAAAGAGTATCCGGTTATTTTAACAGACAAGGTTCTGGTATTCGCAGTGTTTGACAGCGGCATGGCAGAGGGGGCCATAATGATTGCCGGGCCTGTAACCATAGGACGTCTGAGTCAGGAAACGCTGCTCCAGCTCCGCAGGGAATATAAACTGGGAAGAAAGAGCGGATATACCCCTCCCGTGTGCCCGCTGGATAAATTTGTCTCAGGGATTTTGCTGCTGCACTGGCATCTGACGGGACAGAAACTGACATCCGCTGAACTTTGGCAGAAGAATCAGCGATACTATTCAGCAACCGTAAATATCCAGAACCGTATATCTCAGGATATTTTCATGAGGCAGGAGAATGCAGGGCTGCACAATCCCTATGAGCAGGAGCTAAGAGAGCTGGACAGCATTGAGAGAGGAGATACAGAGGCTTTGAAACGAAGTATCTCAGAGACCTATGAGGGTGAGATCGGAATCCTTGCAAAAGATCCTCTCCGCTCCCATAAAAATGTGGCGGTAGGTAATATTACATTGGCCTCAAGAGCTGCGATCCGGGGAGGGATCAGTGTAGAGAAATCATTTTCCATGGCGGACAGTTTTATACAGCAGGTGGAGGAAATTGACAATGTGCCGGAAGTGGAGGCATTTAAGCGGGAGTCCCAGTATTTTTATGCCAGACTTGTAAACGAGGAAAATACCCGGGGAGGAGAAAAGCAGAATGTTAGAAAGAATCCACTGATTGGACAGGTCAAGGATTATATTTTCAACCACCTGCATGATACCATACAGGTGTCAGACATCGCAGCGCACATGCAGGTGAATCCGGATTACCTCTCCCATCTGTTCAGTTCCCAGGAAAAAATGACTATCACCAGTTATATCCGTCAGGAGAAGGTCAGAAGAGGGGAGAATCTTCTGAAATATTCAGATTACCGGGTTCAGGAAATTGCATTTTATCTGGGTTTCTGTTCTCAGAGCCATTTTGCCAGAGTGTTTCAGCAGATTGTGGGTATAAGTCCAAATGAATACCGCAAGAAATTTGGAAATAGGAAAAAATGGAAAATGAAATAAGAATTGTGACTAACAGCTAAGATATGTGATATATCTTGGCTGTTTTTTTCTTTATAATTATAAAAGGTAACAGCATGGCTGTGATTAGGTCATGCTTCTCAACCGTGTTTGGGAAAGTACCGAAAAGGAGATTAGGAGGAAAGAAAATGAAAGGTTTTAAGAGAGGAATTGCTGCGGTATCCACAGTGGCACTCTGCCTGACGTCCATACCGATGAACGGGCTTTACCTGGTGTCTGCGGCAGAACTGGACAGGACAGTTAAGCTTCAGCCCAGTCTCGCATCCACCTTCCATGACACCAATGAAGACGGTCTCGGTGAATTTGAAGGATGGGGAACATCGCTCTGCTGGTGGGCAAACCGCATTGGCTACAGCGATGCAATGACAGATAAAGCGGCAGAAGTGTTCTTCAGTGATAAGGGACTGGACATGAACATTGGACGTTATAATGTGGGCGGCGGTGACCATGTGGGAGTGCCCACGGAAGTGCCGGTAAATGAAAAGGCACAGTTTTACGATCTGGAAACAGAAGGGTATACGCCGGAGTATTCGGGAAGTAAAATGGCAGTTGGTGAGAATTCAGCAATGAAGGACCTGCAGTATACAGTGTCGGATGCTGATTTTGGTATTACAAAGGGAAATAAGGTTGGGACTTTTAAGTCGATTGGCTGGATCAATAAGCTGGGAGATAACCCGGGTGACGGGGATAATCTTCGCTACACAGTCAATGCAAAAGAGGAAGGCAGATATACGGTAAAACTGTTATTGACCCTGACAGGCAGCAACAAAAGGGACGTGGCTATCCGGGTGAATGACAGTGAGGATCATATAATAGACGCGGATACCATCAACAGTAATCTGATCGCGTCAGGAAACAATAATCTGCTGTTTCTTGTGACAATTCCGGATGTGGTTTTGAAAGCGGGAGAGAACACCATAAATATTGCAGGAAAAAATGACTGGACACTGGATTTTGTAAAGATGGCAGTGATCAAATCCGGTGAGGAAGGTACATTGCCGGAGGGGGAAGAATATCTTCACAGCCCACATATTACCCGTTCTGATTCCGCAGTTCCGGGATATGCGGCAGATGTGACTAAGATTGATACCAGCAAGCATGAGTTATCATGGTATGAGACTGAATATGACAGAGCTGATGAGGCGTGCGGCTATGCGTGGAATTATGACTGGGATGCAGATGTAAACCAGCTCAACATCTTAAAAGCGGCGGCAGAAGCCAGCGGTGAAGATTTCTTAGCAGAAGCCTTCTCCAACTCCCCGCCGTATTTTATGACAAACAGCGGCTGCAGTTCAGGAGCAGTGGATTCCAGCAAGGATAATCTGCGTGAGGATTCCTATCATGCGTTTGCGGTTTATATGGCAGATGTGATCGAACATTGGAATAATGAGGGTGTTATTACATTCCAGAGTGCCACACCTATGAATGAGCCATATACAAACTATTGGGGAGCGTACAGCAACAAACAGGAAGGATGCCATTTTGACCAGGGAGAATCCCAGTCAAAGATCATAGAGGCATTAAACGAAGAACTGGAGAAAAAAGGAATTGACATTATAATCTCAGGAACAGATGAGACAAGCATTGATACAGCTATCAGTTCCTACCATGCGCTCTCTGATGAGGCAAAGAATATTATCCAAAGAATTGATACCCATTCATACGGCGGTTCCAAACGTTCCGAACTGAAAGCCCTGGCAGAAGACCAGGAAAAGAATCTGTGGATGTCAGAGGTGGACGGTGCCTACACAGAAGGAACGAATGCAGGAGAAATGAGTGCGGCCCTTGGCCTGGCAAAAGCCATGATGAAGGACGTAAACGGATTGAACGCAAATGCATGGATTCTCTGGAATGCCATTGATATGCATGTGGACAAGGAGATTCAAACCAGCAGTGATGCCGATTATGCAAGTTTGGAGGAGCTGTACAAGAGAGTTGATATGAACAGCGGTTACTGGGGCATTGCCATAGGTGACCACGACAATGAAGATATCCTGCTTACCAAAAAGTTTTATGCATACGGACAGCTTTCCAGATATATCCGTCCGGGCTATACCATCATTGGTTCCAGTGACGATACACTGGCAGCATATGACCCGGAAGGCGGAAAAGTCGTAGTCGCAGCAGTGAATACTTCAGGCGAGGACAAGACATGGAAATTTGATCTATCCAGCTTCAGTACCATGGGTGACCATGTGACTGCCATTCGTACCAGCGGTTCTCTGGCAGATGGAGAAAACTGGGCAGACGTTTCCTCAGACGGTGATATTACCGCAGATACATCTAAGAAGAGTATCACTGCTACATTGAAAGCAAATTCCATTACTACATATATTGTTGATGGTGTCACTTATGATAGCACAGCAGAAGAGATTACTAAGATTGAGGATGTAAACGTATATACCATAGAAGGTGTTGCTGCTGTACTGCCAAAAACAGTGGAGACTGTTACAAATAAAAACAATACTTCAGAAAAGAAAGTAACATGGAATCTTGAGGGTGTGGACTTGACCCAGAGCGGAGAGGTTACCGGTACAGTGGAAGGCACAACATTGGCAGCTAAAGCAAAGGTACAGGTTGTGGCACCCAATATGATTTATTTTATCGACTGCAACAGCCCGGAATCACCAAAATATGCAGCTATGGATCAATATGCGGACCTTCTTAATGAAAAGGCAGATCAGGCATATACAGAAGATTCATGGGGATATCTGGATGAGTACGGGAAGTACAATGGTGATGTAAACGATGAATATGATACCGGCTGGTATGCAAAATCCGGTCAGTCCATCAAGTACACAGTCCCCCTTGATGCAGGAACCTATAAAGTTACTTTTGGCTTTAAAGAATGGTGGCGGGATAGTAATAAATCTCGTAAGATGACAATATCCGCAACACAAAACAACGGGACAAAAGAACTTGGATCGTCCAATACATGGAACGGTGGAAACTGGTGGAATTCCGATACGTTTGACCTGGTGTGTGAGGATACCGGAAATGTAACGTTTAGTATTGAAAAACAATCCGGACAGCCGGACCCGGCGCTTTCTTTTATCCAGATTCAGAAAATCTTGGATTTAGATGAATTAAAAGCAGCGCTGAAGGCAGCCTCCGAAGTGAACAGAGGACAGTACCCTGCATCAAAACTGGCTGTTTTGGATGAGGCAGTAGAAGCAGGAAAAGACCTTGCGCTGAAATCCTCCGCAACACAGGAGCAGATTGATGACAGTGCAGAAGCTATCACAAAAGCTATGGAAGCACTTGGCACAGGATATACAGAGGAAGAGATCGCAGCAAACGATTATGTACTGTATTTGGTAAACTGTGGTACACCTGATGCATCTGTTGTACCGGACAGCTATATCCGTGGCTTATATCAGTCCAATGTTGACCAGCAGTATGCAGCAGATGCCGATACAGGTTTAAGCTGGGGCTACGAGCCAAATGATGAGAATTCAAGGATCGTAAACGGCGGCAGCAGCGCAGCGGATATTACTGGCAGCTATATTTATATGGCAGATACAGGCATCACTTTTGTCAAAGATGTCAGTGGATTCAAATATAAATTTGAACTGCCGGACAGAGCAAACAGCGATTATGCTGTGACAGTAGGATTTAAAAATCCATGGGATACGAGGAATGTAGATATCAAGCTGGAAGGGGAGACCGTTGAGAGCGATCTGACCCTGACAAAATCACAGCTGATTGAAAAAACTTACAAAACAGAGGTTACAGACGGAGAACTGAACGTGATGGTCCACAGTCCCAAACGTACAAACCAGTACGGTGACCCTGTACTCAGTTATATCATTGTTAAAGCTGTTGCGGCATACACGACGGACAGAATCACAGAAGTGATCGCATCCTATCAGTCAGCCATGGACGGTCACAACTATTCCGAATCAACCAAAGGAGCTTTTGACAAAGCAGTACAGGAAGCCCAGACGTTAGTTGACAACAATTCAACCGATCAGAAGGCGATCAAAGATGCTTTGAACAAACTGGAAGAAGCGTACAATGCTCTGAAGGAAGTTTATACCTATTCTTCTATTACAGGTACAAACGGAGCACAGCTCTTTGACAACAACGGCAATAAGATCCAGGCGCACGGCGGACAGATCCAGCAGTTCACGATCAACGGGGAAACCAAGTATTATTGGTACGGGGAAGATAAAACAAATGGTTACCGCCCGGTTGTAGGGGTACATTTGTATACTTCTTCAGATTTGTACAACTGGACAGACGAAGGTGTTGTGCTGAGAAGTATTCCTGTATCTGAGGAAGACTATGGTAAAGACCAGACGGAAGGGTATAAAGCAGACCTTTCTATCTTTGAGACAGATGAATATTTCAAAAATCTGTATGGCGGATATGAAGGCCAGGACCCGGATGATACGGACAACTACAGCAGTAAGCTGGAAGAGGTTTACTGGAATCTGGCTGAGGACAGAACCGTTATTGAGCGGCCAAAAGTTTTATATAATGATGCAACCGGAAAATATGTAATGTGGTTCCATGCAGATGGACGTACCCCTACCAGTGATGCTGATTATGGCAAAGCAAGGGCCGGCATTGCCATCAGTGACAGTCCTGCCGGACCATTTAAACTGCTGGGAACCTATAAGTTGCATGACAGTAAAGATGCTGATCACAGTTGGGATAATGCGGGCGGTGCAGTACGTGATATGAACCTGTTTAAAGATGACGAAGGACAGGGATATGTTATTTATTCATCAGATGGAAACCTGACAACGTATATTGCAAAATTAAATGAGTCATATACAGGCCTGATCGCAGACCCTAAAGAGGCTGTGGAGGGTACAGGCAAAGATGTAGAAGAACTGACCGCATCCGACTATACGAGAAACTTTATCAATGCTTCAAGAGAAGCACCGGCAATGTTTAAGTACAAAGGAAAATATTATATTGTCAACTCAGGATGTACGGGATGGGCACCAAACAAGGCTCAGTATGCCGTAGCAGACCATCCTCTGGGTCCATGGACCGTGATGGGTGATCCATGTGTAGGCGATACAAAGGGAACGACTTTTGACACCCAGAGCACTTGCGTATTCCCTGTCGATGCAGAGAACGGCAAATTTATTTACATGGGTGACCGCTGGTACAATCCTGATTCAGGCGGAGATTTAAGTGATTCCAGATATGTATGGCTGCCGGTTGAATTCCTTCCGGGTGATCAGATCCAGTTAAAAGGCTATGCGGACTGGACATTGGATGAACTGGAAAATAAGGCTAGTTTTGAGATCGTCAGTGACCTTCCCACTGTTGTAAGCTCTGTGTCTGAAATTGCAGAATCCCTGCCAAGTACAGTCACAGTTGATTTTGGAAGCACAACTGCTGAGATAGATGTGACATGGGATCTGGGTAACCTTGCTGAGGATAAACTGGGTGCTGCCACAGTGACCGGAATCCTGACTGACGGAAACAGGGAATTTACCCATAATATCAGCATTGTGAATCCTAAATTGATCTACTTCTTTGACAGCGGTGCAGATACATCCGAATACTTTGATACAGTAAACGCAAATCTGTTTGGCAGACTAAAGAACAGTGTACCGGACAGCGCTTACACGGTTGAAAACGGTGCCGGATATACCGGTGTTTTGCAGTCCCAGGATGAGGATAACTATGATCTGGGACATCACTCCGGCGATGATTATCTCTCAAATGGCTGGTGGGCAGGTTCCGGAAAAAATATTGAATATGCATTTAATCTTGAACCGGGTACCTACACGGTATCTGCCGGATTCCAGGAATGGTGGAATACAAGCAGGCCGTCAAGGATGACGATCACCTCAGGAGACGAGAAAATAGTTGAAAAGGACTTTACTGTTTATAATTCAAGTACAGACCTTCAGGTTAATCAGACATTTACCGTGACAGAAGAAAATGCAGGTAAGATCACAGTTACCATCAGCAAAACCGGAAACCCGGACCCTGTGCTCAGCTGGATCGCAGTGACGCATGACGATGCTGCGGTAAATACAGATAAGCTGGACACCTTGATCGCGGCAGCCAGTGTTTTGAAGGAAGAGAACTATTCAGCGGAAACCTGGGAAGCTCTTTCAATCGCGCTGGAAGAAGCAAAGAATGCGCAGGGAACGGAAGAAGCAGACCAGAAAGCCATAGACAAGGCTGTTAAAGCTTTGATGACGGCGATTGAGGCCCTGGAAAGCACAGTTGACAAGAAAGCGCTTCAGGAACTGGTTGACGAAGTAAATGAATTCCAGAATTCCATGTATACGGCTGCGTCCTGGAGTGAATACGAGGCAGAAACAGCGCTGGCTAAAGAAGAGGCACAGGGAGTGCTGGATAATAAAGCGGCATTAAAAGAGGATGTTGATAAGGTACTGAAAGCGTTGCAATTGGCATTTACATCCGGAAAAGAAAAATTAGTGACTATCCAGTCTGTGCTGGAATCCGGTATTGCAGAAAATGAGATTCCGGAGAGCAGCAAGGATAGTTATACAGAAGAGAGCTGGGCAGAATATGAGGAAGCTTTATCAGCAGCGAAAGCATTGATCGGTTCTAACGATGAGGACGCTGTGAATGCAGTTATTGCTGATCTTGTAGCAGCGAGGACAGGGCTGACAGAAAAACCAGACCATGCTGCTAACAAGGCAGAACTTATTGAGGGAATTGAGAATGCACCTTCAGAAGAAGAAGCCGGGCTGTATACTTTCGATTCCTGGACGCCTTACGCAGCAGCATTGGCAGAAGCTATAAGTGTTCGTGACAAGGATGAGGCGTCACAGCTGGATGTTGACAGTGCATTGGCGGCATTGAAACTTGCGCTGGGAAAACTGGTGACATTAGAAACGAAACTGGCAGAAATGATTGAAAAGTATGAAGCAGATATCTCTTCTCAGGAAACTTATACAGAAGAAAGCTGGACAGCCTATGCAAACGCACTTGCAGCAGCAAAGGGCCTGCAGGGCAAAGAAGGTCTTACAGAGGAAGAAATAGACGCAGCAGAGCTGGCTTTATCGGATGCATATGAAGGTCTTACACGGAAAGAAGTGAACACAGTGGATAAGGACGCGCTGAAAGTGGTTCTTGGGCAGGCAGAGCAGCTGGAAAAAGAGGATTACACTGAACAAGCATGGGCTGCATTTACAGATTCACTCAACAAAGCCAAGACTGTTTACGACAACAAAGATGCATCTCAGGAGGAGGTAAATAAAGAGGTTACCGCGCTTGCGGAGGCAATGGCAGAGCTGAAAAAACATCCGGCCGAAACAGAAGAAAAGACTGATAAATCTGCTTTAAAAGCACTTTTAGATAAGGCTTCCCAGTTGAAGAAAGATGATTACACAGGAATAACATGGGAGAAATTCCAGAAAGCATTTGACGATGCATCAAACATCTATGAGAGCACCAAAGCTACACAGGAGCAGATTGATACAGCAGCAGCAGCTTTGGAAGCAGCAATGGGCCAGCTGGAAAAAGTCACTGCCGGACCAAAGGAAAAACCGAGAGCACCGTCAGGCAACAAAAACAATGGCACTGGCAATAATGGCAAACAACCATCCACCCGTGGAGGAAGCCCAAAAGGAACCTCTTCTGCAAAAACCGGAGACGAAACGCCAATTGGCATGTTTGCGGGAGTTGGAGCACTTGCACTGATTGCTATATTAGCGTGTGTGATCAGCATTTTAAAGAAGAGAAAAAGGGCATAATCGGGAACAAAAATAGAAACTACGCTATTATGTTAAAACATTCTGGCAGTTGATTACGTTCACAACTGCCGGGTAAAAGGGAGAATGCCTTTATATCTTCCACGAAAAAGTTTTGTATAACAGGAAGAATCCTCTGTATATAGATACAGGGGATTTTTCAATGTAGATATCAGGTGCGAATGCCTAGTGAACATAAAATTCAGGGGGGATTCGCACCTATATTTTGATGGAAAAAGTGGAGTATTTGTGGTAAAATAAAATAATAGATATACAAAACTTATAATATTTATGTGAAATTCACAAAAATGGCTTATGGTTTTTGTGAAATTTTGCTGTCACTCTCTGCGAGGAGAGTGTGGATTGAAATAAGGGAATATTATCTCAATAAATAAAGCCATTGGTCACTCTCTGCGAGGAGAGTGTGGATTGAAATCAGACAAGACTGGGCAAACGCAATATCCCCCCGGGTCACTCTCTGCGAGGAGAGTGTGGATTGAAATACAAGCAGTCGTATACTTGTATCAAGCTTGACCGTCACTCTCTGCGAGGAGAGTGTGGATTGAAATTTCCTCCTTAAATGATTGATAATAAGTCACGGGTGTCACTCTCTGCGAGGAGAGTGTGGATTGAAATTCCATCCAAGGACAATCTTTGTGCAAGAGCTGTAGTCACTCTCTGCGAGGAGAGTGTGGATTGAAATTATTCCGCACGTTATTTTGAAACGGATGCGGATGGTCACTCTCTGCGAGGAGAGTGTGGATTGAAATTGTGTCGGTTGCCATATCCTCAAGGTATGAGTAACGTCACTCTCTGCGAGGAGAGTGTGGATTAAAATCGTTCTGGCTGCAGGCGGAACATAGTGTAATGTCGTTACTCTCTGCAAGGAGAGTGTAGATTGTAATTCTTGTAAATAGGTAAATATCTGTACTCGGGCAAACGTCACTCTCTGCAAGGAGAGTATTGAATGAATTTTTACATATTATATGATAGTGTTCCTCCAAACTGGTCACTCTTCACAAGAACAGAATAACATTCTACCAGAGCATCTGCCGAAGACAAAGACGGCAGGTGCTCTGTTATCTTTATTTGCATAAAACAGTAAAATATTGTTATTAAGATAATTTTATTAGACTATTTGCTGAAATCTGTTATAATACCTTTTAGATGTATTAAGGAGGAAAACTATGCACAACAAACAAAAAAAGAATGCATGGATACCTTCATACGCAGTATTTCCGCTGCTTTCCTGTGTGACGGTAAATTGTATCGTATATTTTGGGATTTCCAGGATTGCCGATGAATGGAAGCATTATGACCTGACGCTGCCTGTTGACAGGGCAGTGCCTCTGATTCCCGGATTCGTATCGGTTTATCTGGGGTGCTATCTTTTTTGGATTATCAATTACATATTGATCGCGAAACAGGGTGAAGAACACTGTGTCCGTTTTGCCGCGGCAGATATTATGTCAAGACTGGTCTGCTGTGTGTTTTTTTTATTGCTGCCCACAACCAATGTGAGGCCTGTACTGAACGGGGACGGCATTTGGGTGAGCTTATTGCAGGCTGTATATAAGATGGATGCACCGACGAATCTTTTTCCGTCCATCCACTGTCTGGTAAGCTGGTTTAGTTTTATCGGTATTCGCGGAAGGAAGTCTGTTCCCAAAGCGTACAGGTTTTTTTCCTGCCTGTTTGCCATTCTTGTATGCGTATCCACCCAAGTGACCAAACAGCACTATATTGTGGATGTGTTCGGAGGGATCGCCATAGCGGAAATCACCTATTACATTGCATTCCATACGAATATTTACAGACTCTTTAAAAGGGTGTTTAACAGATTATATGAAATGTTTTTTAGCAGGAGAAAAAGTACCTGCGGGAAAGAGAGTGAAGTTTGACAAGTAAGAAGAAAAAAATCGGAAACGGTCTGTTTCTGGCAGCTGTTTTCATTTTAACTATTTACAGTGTCTTCCACGGAGAAGACCTGCATGCTGTGCTGAAAGCCATTGTAAGGGTAAATCCCTGGTATCTTCTCCCTGCTGTATCGGGTGTGATCATTTTTATATGGGGCGAATCCATCATTATTCATTACATGCTGGGCACATTGAATATCATGACAAAGAAGAGGACTTGTTTCCAATATTCCTGCATCGGGTTCTTTTTCAGCTGCATCACGCCGTCCGCCAGCGGCGGCCAGCCCATGCAGATTTATTATATGAGGAAGAATAAAATCCCCATTCCAGTGGCAACCATTGTTTTGATGATTGTTACCATCACCTATAAATCTGTGCTGGTGTTTATTGGCCTATTCGTTGCATTTTTCCAGAGAGGTTTTGTACATAAATACCTGGAAGGAATTCTTCCCGTATTTTATCTGGGGGTGATCTTGAATGTATTCTGCTGTATTGCCATGTCAGTTCTGGTTTTGTGCCCTTCCCTTGCCAAATTTATTATGATGAAGGGTCTGGTGATTCTGGAACGCGTGCGGATTTTCAGGAAAAAGGAGGAGAGGACCAGGAAATTGGAGGAGTCCATGAATCATTATACTGTTACTTCCGATTACCTGAAAGGACATGGAAAAGTTATAGTCCATGTGCTGCTGCTCACATTTCTGCAGAGATTTGCCTTGTTTTTTGTGACATGGTTCGTTTACAGGGCTTTTGGCCTTCACGGAGCGAGTATTTACGATGTGGTCATGCTTCAGGCGGTGGTGTCTGTTTCTGTGGATATGCTGCCATTGCCGGGAGGCATGGGAATCAGTGAAAATCTGTTTTTGATCATATTCAAAACTGTTTTTGTGGGCAGCCTGCTGCTGCCCGGCATGGTTTTGAGCAGGGGGATCGCTTTTTACGTGCAGTTACTTTTCAGCGCATGTATGACTGCGGCTGCGCATTTTACCATTGGCCGAAAAGCTCTGGACACCGGTGTATAAATTCCGGTGGACAGAATGTCTTCTGTGCGCCAATACCTACACATTTTGTACAAATGCTCCATCCCGCCGGAATTACACTTTACACTTCCAGAACGGCCCGTTTGTCCATCTGCTGCGCTGTTATAAGCCTTATAAGGCCTTGCAGTATGGTAAAAACATCCGGCATCGGCAGTGTAGTGACTGACTGGTTGGTGTACCGGAAAGGATAAAGAAAAGAGGAACAGAAAAAGATGATAGGATTTTATAATTACTCAGTGATCTTGACTTATTTAAGCTTGATTTCTTCCGTATTCGGAATGACGCAGGCGATACACGGCAGATTTAAAATAGCAGTATTCTGCCTGGCTTTGTCAGGACTTTGTGACATGTTTGACGGAAAAATAGCAAGGTCCATGAAAAACAGGACAGAGGATGAGAAATCTTTTGGCATCCAGATTGATTCCCTGTGTGACGTGGTCTGTTTTGGCGTGTTTCCGGCTATGATTTGTTATCTTCTGGGTGTGAGGGGACCTGTGGGACTTGTCATCATTGCCCTGTACTGTGTGAACTCGGTCATACGTCTTGCCTACTTTAATGTTATGGAAATGAAAGGGGCATTGGTCAGTGAGGAGGGGGAGAAATATTACAAAGGCCTTCCCATTACGTCTATGGCTGTGGTATTGCCTTTGGTGTTTATGATCCAGTTTTTTGTGTCAGATTTTGTGTTCGTCATATGTCTGCATCTGGCACTGTTGGTGGTAGGCACCCTCTTTGTGGTAAATTTCCGGTTTAAAAAGCCTAAGAATTCCACACTGGCGGTGCTGGTGGCAGTGGTGGCGTCAGCCCTGTGTATTATGCTGCTCAGAACCAGATACCGCATTGAATTCAGACATGGATGGCCGTGGCTTCCGTGGCTGCGGAAGCTGTAATATATAGGAGGATGACAGGATGAAGTACATAGACAGAGAGGGCAGTATTACAACAGGGGATTCCGGGCAGGACAAACTTTTAAAGTGGATGTATACCAACAGAGCAGGGCGTCTGGCTTTAAAGGTGCTGGTCCAGCCTGTGGTTTCCAAGGCCGGGGGCTGGCTGCTGGACAGAAGGTGTTCTAAAATTTTCATAAGACCATTTGTGAAACAGCAGGGTATCAATCTTGAACGGTATGAGAATAAAGATTATGCTTCCTACAATGATTTTTTCACAAGACAGATTAAAAAAGAATATCGGCCAATAGAGGGAGAGGCAGATACCCTGATCAGCCCCTGTGACGGAAAGCTGAGCGTCTATCCCATTGACGGGAAAAAACGCTTTTCTATTAAGGGGACAGAGTACACTGTGGATTCCCTGCTGCGTTCAGGGCGTATTGCAAGAAGGTATCAGGGGGGATATGCATGCATCTTCCGTCTGACCGTGGATGACTATCACCGCTATTGCTATGTGGATGACGGCTTAAAATCCATCAATATCAGAATACCCGGTATCTTTCACACGGTGAACCCGGCGGCTAATGCTGTATGCCCTGTCTATAAAGAGAATACAAGGGAATTTTCTCTGCTTAAGAGCAGGCATTTTCAGGTGGTACTTATGATGGAGGTGGGGGCACTCATGGTGGGGCGGATCACCAATTATCACGAGGAATGCCAGGTGAAAAAAGGGGAGGAGAAGGGACGCTTTGAATTCGGCGGCTCCACCGTGATTCTGTTGTTTCAGAAGGATGCAGTGGCGTTTGACAGGAGGCTGCTTGTGAATACACAAAACGGTTATGAGACAATTGTAAAAATGGGAGAGAGGCTGGGGGAGGCAGCAGACAACAGATGATAAAGAGAAAAATAGCAGACCTGGATTTAAGACAGATCGCAGAGTCCGGGCAGTGTTTCCGTATGACCCAAAAAAGTGAAGGGGTGTATACTGTTTCGGCATTTGAAAAATACCTGGAAATAGAACAGAAGGGGGATCTGTTTTTCTTTTCCTGTGCAGAGAAAGAATTTGAGGAGATTTGGGAAGATTATCTGGATCTGCACACAGACTATGGGGCGATCAAAAAATCTGTGGATGAAGAGGATGCCTATCTTCAGGGGGCTGTACGGGAAGGATGGGGTATACGGATCCTGCGGCAGGATCCGTGGGAAATGATTGTGACCTTTCTGGTGTCCCAGAACAACAATATATCACGAATCAGAAAAAGTATTGAATTGTTGTGTCATACCATGGGGGAAGAACTGTACACTGGGGAGGGCGTGAAATATTATGCTTTTCCCAAACCGGAAGCAGTTGTGCGTGCCGGTATGGAGGCGCTCTCCACCCTGGGGCTTGGATACAGGGACAAATACATTTTCCGTACAGCACAGGCCGTTTTAGATGGCAGCCTTGACCTGGAAATGCTGCGGGCAGCAGATTATGAGACTGCCCACAGAGAACTGGTAAAGCAGTATGGGATCGGCAGAAAAGTGGCAGACTGTATCTGTCTCTTCGGGCTTTATCATATAGAGGCCTTTCCTGTGGATACCCACATGAAGAAAATTCTGGAAACGCACTATCCAAAAGGGTTCCCCCATGACCGATATAAAGGGTGCGGAGGAATACTGCAGCAGTACATGTTTTATTATGATTTAAAAGTTGCCGCGTAAAAGGAAATCTGTCTATAGATCAATGGAAGTGATTTTGGGATTTTTCCGGAGCAGCTCCAGGGTATGGAAGATATCATAGCTGTCCGGAAATTTAACGAAGAGCTTCACTTCCACCTGGTTTTCTTTCAGGCGTTTTACTTTCATACTGGTGATCTTTACTTCATCCATCTGAAAGGTATCGGTCAGAATACTGCGCAGGTCATCCTCCTGTTCCATGACAAGAGTTACCTGTTCAATGCTGGAGGATTTCAGCCATCGGAAATTCCGGTGAAAGAAAAACTGCAGAAGCAGTATCATGACCGTAGCAGTGATGCCGGGAACATACATGCCTGCACCGAGAGCCATACCTACGCCTACGGTTGCCCACAAACCCGCAGAGGTGGTGAGGCCGCTGATGTTCATTTTGTGGGTGAAGATGACCCCTGCACCCAGAAAGCCGATAGCAGTGACCACACCGGCGGCGATTCGGGAAGGGTCCAGGTTGATATGGGAGGACAGGACATCGAAAAAACCGTATTTTGATACGATCATCATGAGTGCAGAGGCAAGGGACACAATGGAGTGTGTGCGGATACCGGCCATTTTCATCTGATTTTCCCGTTCATATCCGATGAGGGCACCGCAGAGAATGGCACCCATCATGCGGAGTGGGTATTTTAAGTAAAGTAGAACGAATTCCATAAAAATCCCTCCGTTTCTGTTTTCACCCATTATAACAGAATATCATCTCAATAGCTAGTGCTCCATCCGGCCAGAAAACACTCCATCTTCTTTCTTACCTTGCAGGTTTTCAAAAAACAGCATTAACAGTGGGTTTCTGGCCGGATAGACCGCAAATGAAGGTATGTATAAAAAAGCAAAAAGATAAGGAGGATTGCGCTATGGTAATTATTGATCAGGAGATTTGTGTGGGATGTGGGGCATGTGTAAAGGACTGTCCAGGCAGTGCCATCCGTTTGGAGGAGGGAAAGGCAGAGGTTTTCCGTTCCTGTATCCAGTGCGGGCACTGTGTTGCAGTCTGTCCGGTAGATGCAGTATCTATACCAGAATTTGACATGGAGGATGTGGAGGCGTACCGGGAAGGAGAGTTTTCTGTCTGTCCGGAGCATTTTTTGAGGGCTGTAAAGTTTCGCAGAAGTGTCCGTAACTTTAAGAAGGAGATTCCGGACAGGGACGTGATAGGAAAAATTTTGGAAGCAGGACGCTACACAGCCACAGCCAAAAACATGCAGGACTGTACCTTCGTGGTGGTCAGGGAGCAGCTTTCGGAATTCAAGGATCTTGTCTGGCAGGAAATGCCGGGGATCATCCAGTCGCTGAGAGAGACGGGACCCGACTATGCCAGGGCATTTTCCTATTTCTATAAATTATGGCAAAGAGATAAGGAGAAGGATACATTCTTTTTCAACACCCCTGTATTCTTAGTCATTGCCTCCGAAAATCCCCTGGACGGAGGGCTTGCGGCAGCCAATATAGAGAACATGGCAGCAGCAAAAGGCCTGGGAGCCCTCTACAGTGGTTATATGATGCGTGTCATCAGGGAAAACCCTGTTTTACAGGAATGGCTGGGGATAGGAGAAAAGACAGTCTCCTGCTGTATGCTGCTGGGATACCCGGACGTGAAGTACAGACGCACTGCCCCCAGGAAAAAGGCAGATATTTTGTGGAAATAAAAAGTTGGAACTGAGGTAAAGAGATGAAAATAGACAGGCTGATCGGCATACTCTCCATTCTGCTGCAGCAGGATAAAGTGACAGCGCCTTATCTGGCAGAAAAATTTGAGGTCTCCAGACGGACCATCAACCGTGATGTGGAGGATATCTGCAAAGCAGGAATCCCTCTTGTCACCACACAGGGACAAAACGGCGGGATTTCCATTATGGAGGGATACCGTCTGGATAAAACGCTGCTCACCTCCAGGGACATGCAGTCTATTCTGGCGGGGCTCAGAAGCCTGGACAGTGTGGCGGGGACTAACCGGTACCAGCTTCTCATGGAAAAGCTGTCTGTGGGAAGCCGGGAGGTGTTGACCAGCAATGACCATATCAGAATTGATCTGTCCTCCTGGTATAAATCTTCCCTGGCGCCCAAGATAGAACTGATTCAAAATGCCATTGAGGCCTGCCGTCTGATAACCTTCCGCTATTATTCTCCCAAAGGGGAGGGGGAGCGGGAGATAGAACCCTATCTGCTGATATTCCAGTGGTCCTCCTGGTATGTATGGGGATACTGCGGGCAGAGAGGGGACTATCGATTGTTCAAATTAAACCGTATGGACAAACTTTGTGATACGGGTGTGAAGTTTGAAAAAAGGCAGATTCCGGACTGTGACTGTTCCCCAAGGCGCATGTATACCGCTTCCATCCATGTGAAGGTCCGCTGTGCTCCGCAGTCGAAATGGCGTTTGATCGAGGAATACGGGATTGCATGCCTAAGAGAGCAGAAGGACGGATATCTGCTGTTTGAATGGGATTTTGCAGACAGGAACAGTTTATTTGGGTGGCTTCTGAGTTTTGGAGAACAGATAGAGCTTCTGGAACCCCAACAGATACGGGAGGAATTGGCCGGGATGCTGGACAGAATGCAGAGACGTTATAAAAAAGAGATTCATATGCCGGAGGAATCATGACAGGCAGTTGTCATGATTCCTTTGTTATAGTAGCCTTAACCCGTGACGGATTCACAGCCATTGCCCCGGAATGTTTTTTATGGCGGCGGCTGCCAGGTACGCGGCAAAATCCTGAAACGGCTCCGGGATGTAAATGGTTTTGAATGGATACGGGAAAAATGAAGAGATGAGGCTGTTATAAATGGAATATGAAATTGTGGAATTGGAAGAGAAAACTGTAATTGGTATCAGCACCCGTACAAATAATCAGGCGCCCCATATGGGAGCAGTGATCGGAGGGCTTTGGGAGAAGTTTTTTACCCAGGGTATTTATGAGGGTGTACCGGACAAGAGAAGCGGGATGCCTCTTGGGATTTATTCCGACTATGCGGGCGGTGTTCTGGATGACTATGATTTTACCGTGGGATGTGAGACAACAGCAGGAGACTATGTTCCGGAAGGAATGGAAAAGAGGCAGATCCCGGCCGGGAGATACGCCAGATTTGTGGTAAAAGGCCATATGCAGAGGGCAGTGGCAGCATTTTGGCAGGAACTGTGGAGTATGGACCTGGACAGGGCGTTTGGCGCCGACTTTGAAGAATACAGGAATCAGGACGTGGAGAACGCGGAAGTGCATCTTTATGTGGGACTGAGATAATATAACACCCAGCCTTTTCCTTAGACAGAAAATATGATATACTGACAACGCGGCCGGAGAGTATAAATTTCCGGACAGAACAGAGAAAAACAGGAAAGGCATGAGAGATATGAAGAAATGGAATTTTTTACTGGCAGCAGTGACGTTAGCATTGTCTGTTATACTGACAGGCTGCGGAGGACAACAGCAGGAGGAGCAGGTCAGTCAGGCTTCCCCGGAGGACCTGCATCATGTGAAAATTAAAGTGAAGGACTACGGAACCATCTCTGTGGAGCTGGACAGCCAGGCAGCGCCGTTAACAGTGGAAAATTTTATCAATCTGGCAAAGGATGGATTTTACGATGGCTTAACCTTTCACCGGGTGATAAAAGGTTTCATGATCCAGGGCGGTGACCCAAACGGCGACGGTACCGGCGGTTCGGAGAAGACTGTTAAAGGAGAATTTGCCAAAAACGGAGTGGAGAATCCTTTAAAACATACAAGAGGGACCATTTCTATGGCCCGTTCCAGTGATATGGACAGCGCCAGTTCACAATTTTTTATCGTGCAGGAAACATCTGCGCATCTGGATAAAGAGTACGCCGCGTTCGGCCATGTGACAGAAGGGATGGAGATTGTGGACAAAATCTGCGATGATGTTAAAACAGAGGACAGCAATGGAAGTGTGGCCCCTGAAAACCAGCCGGTTATTGAAAGTATTGAAGTGGTAGATTAATGACTTTAAGTCTGCCGGACAGGCAGAAAGCTGCTGTACAGAATGTCAGGAAGCAGATTCCATGACTATCCGTACAGCAGCTTTTTTGCAGCGGGTATATATTACTGCAGAATATTAGAGCGGAACAGATATGTGTCACCGCTTTTTTCAAGCGTCAGCGCAGTGTGCATGGTTCCATCCGGGGTTTGACAATCAAGGTAATACATGCCGTCCTCTGTCCAGCCGCTGGTACAGATAAAGGTCACACAGTTGGTATCCCCGTGCTCCACATAGTAGCTGTCGAACTGCTCCAGATAAGTCCAGTTAAACTTACGGATTTCTCCCAGGCTGATGCCCAGCTTGCGCTGCAGGAACTCCTCGATCTGCTGTGAAGTCAGATGGATCACGTCTGTCATAAACGGCTGTCCGTTTGCGGCCTGAAGCGCAGCGCTCTCCTCAAAGGTAAGCGGTTCAAAATCCATGCCTGCACCGGTGTACAATACCTGATCCAAATCCACTTCCTGGGGAATGCTGTAAGAGGAGCAGAGAAATCCATAATTCTCCATGTCGCTTACGAAGGAGGAAAAATAGTCCAGTTCCTCTGTGCTCAGGTCACGGCGTTCCTCTGTGCCTGTCAGGGGATCAGGCATCTCGGTAGTCTTGTTTTCCTGCGTATTGTCCGGAACTTCTGTCTCAGGTGTCTTTGCAGGAGCCGTTTCCTCCTGGCCGGAATCCGCAGGTGCAGATATTGGATCATTATTCAGAGAAATGCCTTTTCCGTCCAGTATCTTTGTCGTGCTTTTTTTGCTGCCGGAATTATTTTCCGCTTCACTGTCCCCGGTATCTTTTTTTGTTTCCGCGGATGTTTCTGTCTCAGCAGAAGCCTCTTTGGCTTTTTCATTGCCGCAGCCGCTCACAGAAAAAAACATGGAAGAAGCTAGAAGTGCTGCCAGTATCAAAGTTATAAATTTTTTCTTCATTTGTGTTCCCCCTTATCAGCCGCAGCATATGTATGCTGTATTTCGGCATAAAAAAATATCTGTATCCCCTTATTTCATTCAGGATACAGATATTTTATCATAAGAACGGGTGGTTGTATAGCCTCTTGGGCTGCCTGTAAACCACAGTATTACCGTTCACTACCTCTGATTGGCAGGCTCAATGGCTATGGTGTTGCCTTTGATCTTAGCGGTCTTCATGGCATTAAGTACGTCTTTTGCGTATTCTCTCGGAACTTCTACAAAGGTGTATTTATCGAACATGTCAATGCTTCCGATAAGCTTTCCTGGCATTCCGCTTTCACCGGCAATGGCGCCCAGGATGTCACCGGGGCGGACACGCTGTTTTTTACCGATGTTGATGAAGAGACGTACCATTCCGGGCTCCTCCGCACCAGTGTCACCGAAATCAACCACTTCCTCATCCGGCTCCTCCTGAACCATACCCATATACATTTTAAGCAGGGCAGCAGCCAGGTCTAAGGTGGTGTAGTCAGAATTGTTGACTTTTTCATCAATAGCGTCGATCATAAGGGAAAGGTTTTCTCTTTCAATGACAGAATCCACGTTTTCCAAAATGTTTTCCATCTTGGTGTTGGCCACATCATTTAAAGAAGGCACTTTCTGGGCATAGATTTTAGTCTTGCAGTAGCGCTGGATCTCTTTTAATTTGTAAAGTTCCTTTCCGCTGGCAAATGTGAAGGCACGGCCGCCTCTTCCTGCACGTCCCGTACGCCCGATACGATGTACATAATACTCGTCATCCTGGGGAAGGTCGTAGTTAAATACTGCCTCAATGTCATCCACATCAATGCCGCGGGCAGCCACATCTGTGGCAACCAGAATGTCAGTCCTTCCTTTTCGGAAGCTCTGCATCACCCGGTCACGCTGTGCCTGCTTCATATCTCCGTGCAGGCCTGCGGCAAAATAACCTCTGCCGATCAGTGCATTGACCAGAAGATCCACCTGTTTTTTGGTGTTGCAGAATACTACGGAGAGTCTTGGGGAGTAGAGGTCCAGAAGACGGGAGAGCACTTCCTCTTTATTCTTAGGTTTTACGTCATAGTAGAACTGTTCAATATTGGGAACGGTCAGTTCTTTTTTTGTCACCTTGATGACTTCCGCGTCTTTTTGGAACTTTTTGGTGATCTCCAGAATAGGCTTCGGCATGGTGGCTGAGAAGAGAACAGTCTGACGTTCCTCTGGAACACCGCTTAAAATAGTTTCAATATCTTCACGGAATCCCATGTTGAGCATTTCGTCCGCCTCATCCAGAACAACTGTGTGTACGTCATCCATTTTCAGGGTTTTTCTGCGCATATGGTCCATGACACGGCCCGGTGTGCCGATGATCAACTGTGTTCCGCTTTTTAGGGAACGAATCTGTTTTACAATATCCTGACCGCCATAGATGGGGAGCACCTTGATGCCGTGCAGGTATTTTGCCAGGTTACGGATTTCGTCCGCTACCTGTATGGCCAGCTCTCTTGTGGGGCAGAGTACAATGGCCTGAAGTTTTTTGTCCTTAATATCTATCTTCTGCAAAAGAGGGATACCAAAAGCTGCGGTTTTTCCTGTTCCGGTCTGTGCCTGGCCGATAATGTCACGACCGCTTATCATAGCAGGAATTGCTTTGGCCTGAATGGGGGAGGCCTCCTCAAATCCCATGTAACTCACTGCTTTTTCAATTTCAGGAAATAATCCCAATTCTTCAAATTTCATTGTTTCCATATAAAATAAAAATCCTTTCTGTCGGGGGACTGCCCCGAATCCTTCAAAAATAGGACCGCTTGCGGTCATCAAAAATAGGCGCCGCATAAGCGATGTAAATGCTTATCGCGGCACCCTCTTATACACAATCAGCAGCTTCTATCATACCAGAATCAGAAACTAATGTCAATTAGAAGATATCGACAGGATAAAATGGCAAAAATAATAATATTGCATAAAAATGTGAGGTTTTCTTAAAAAACCTTTGCGGGTATTATACAAAACAATTACAATGAAAGAAAGCGAAGGCGAGGCTTCGGTGAAAATTAATTACAAACAGGAGAGGTACAGACATGAACGGAATAAATGAGAAGCAGGATGCAAGGCCAATGGCGGCAAAGGCAAGTATGATTCAGGGGGAAAATTACAGAATTACGGTTTTGACAGAATCCCTTTTGCGTCTGGAATACAGCAGAGAGGGTGTTTTTGAGGACAGGGCCACCCAGACAGTCCTGAACCGGGATTTTCCGGTACCTGCTTTCAAAGTAACAGAGACAGCGGAGGAGCTGAGACTTTTTACCAGTGCCCTGGAGATGACATACAACAAGAGGGAGTTTGCCCCAAACGGTCTGTTCATTAAAGTGACCGGCGGAAGATCCAATGAGACAAACTGGCATTACGGGGACCCGGTGAAGGACTTAGGCGGAACAGCCCGTACCCTTGATGAGGCGGACGGCGCCATTCCCTTAGAGAGCGGTGTAGTGTCAAGAAATGGATTTTCCATTGTGGATGACAGCAGCAGCATGGCCATTACAGAGAACGGATGGGTGGAAGTGCGTCCGAAAGACAGTATAGATTTCTATTTCTTTGGTTACGGACACAGGTATCAGGAGGCAGTAAAAGATTTATATTACCTTTGCGGAAAGACACCGCTTCTTCCCCGCTGGGTATTTGGAAACTGGTGGAGCCGTTATCACAGATATACGGAGAAGGAATACAAGGAGCTGATGGAGCGCTTTGAGCAGGAGCGGATTCCGTTTTCTGTGGCAGTGGTGGATATGGACTGGCATCTGGTGGATATTGATCCAAAATACGGGAGCGGATGGACGGGTTATACATGGAACCGTGATTTTTTTCCGGACCCCGGAGAGTTTATGGACTGGCTGCATGGCAGAAATATGAAGATCACGCTGAATGTGCATCCTGCAGACGGGGTCCGCACCTATGAGGAGGCCTATGAGCGGGTGGCAAAGCGTATGGGAATAAATCCGGACAGCCAGGAACCGGTGCAGTTCGATGTGACGGACAGACATTTTCTGGAGGTGTATTTTGAAGAACTGCATCATCCCCTGGAGGATGAAGGTGTGGATTTTTGGTGGCTGGACTGGCAGCAGGGAACTGTCACAAAGATTCCGGGATTAGACCCGCTGTGGATGCTGAACCATTTTCATTATCTGGACAGTGCCAGGAGAGGAAAGCGGCGTCTTACCTTTTCCAGATATGCCGGAATCGGAAGCCACAGGTATCCCATTGGATTTTCAGGAGATACGGTGATCACCTGGGACAGCCTGAAATTCCAGCCCTATTTTACAGCCACTGCCAGCAATGCGGGATACGGATGGTGGAGCCATGATATCGGAGGCCATATGCACGGTGTCCGGGATGATGAGATGACAGCCAGATGGGTGCAGTTAGGTGTCTTTTCACCTTTAAACCGTCTGCACAGCACAGATAATCCTTTCAACGGAAAGGAACCATGGAAATATAATAAGATAACCCAGAGTGTTATGGAAGAGTTCCTGCGTCTGCGCCATAAAATGGTGCCGTATCTGTACACCATGAACCGTTATGCCAGCAGGGACGGGCAGCCTCTGGTGCGCCCTATGTACTGGCTGGAGCCGGAGCGGGAGGAAACCTATGATGTGCCAAATGAATATTATTTCGGGACAGAGCTGATTGCAGTGCCCATAACAGACCCTGCAGATCCCTGTACCTGTATGGGATGTGCAAAGGCATGGCTTCCGAAAGGCACCTGGTTTGATTTCTTTACAGGACGCCGCTATGAAGGCGGACGTCTTCTTTCCGTCTGGAGAAGTGTGGAGGAGATGCCTGTGTTTGCCCGTGCAGGAGCCATTGTACCTATGCAGGAGCTGCCGGAGCAGATGAATGACCTGAGCAATCCTGAAAAAATGGAGATTTACGTTTTTCCGGGAGCTGACAACTGTTTTTCTCTCTGGGAGGATGAGGGAGATTCCCTGGAGGATGCAGATGAAAACTGGGTCTGCACGAAATTGACACTGAAGAACAAGGAAGGCTTTTTCGTCTCTGCTGCCCAGGGGAATATTTCCGTACTGCCGGGAAAAAGAACATGGACCCTGCATTTCAGAGGGGTGGAGAATGCTACTGTCAAAGTGCAGGCAGAGGGACTAAACGTGGCAGCAGAGCAGTCTTATGATGCCGCTGCATGTACCATCACTGTCCGGACAGCGGATATTCCGGTGACCAGTGCACTTGAGGTGCAGTTTGAAGAAGGGCTTTTAACGGCTGAAAATCACATGACCCAATTTGTATATGAGATCCTGGAGCGTGCACAGATCGCTTATGACTTGAAGGAGGCTGTGCTGAAAACCGTGGAGGAGCTTGGTGAGAAGGCGGTTCCCGCACTCTTTGCCATGGAACTGGATGAGGCGCTGCTTTGCGCAGTTACAGAAGTGCTGACAGCGTGCTGAGAAGAATACATGCTTGTTTATTAATAAAATGAAATGCTGCCGTACAGTGGTTTTTGACGCTGTGCGGCAGCATTTCTGCTTACTTCCTTACCTTATATGATATATTTGTCCAGAAAACGGTCTACCGTGCGGAAATACAGTTTGGGGTCAGTGGCACAGGAAAGCGCGTGGCCCGCGCCGTCTATAACCAGTTTTTCTTTTTCACATTTGGCTGCATGGTACAGCTTGTTCAGCATGTAGAATGGAACAAACGCGTCCTTTGACCCGTGTATAAAAAGAATGGGGCGGTTGCATTTTGCCACCTGCCGTATGGCGCTGGCTTCCTTGAAGGAGAAACCGTAACGGATCCTGGAAGCAAGGGAGGACAGGTGCAAAAAGGGAAAGGCCGGCAGATGGAAATAATTACGGATCTGCACGCTGAATTCTTCCCAGACACTGGTATATCCACAGTCCTCAATGATGGCTTTAACATTAGACGGCAGATTCTCGCCGGAAGTCATCATGACTGTGGCGGCACCCATGGAAATACCCATCAGGACAATCTGGGATTTCGGGTCTTTCTGGCGGAGAAAATCAACCCATTCCAGCACATCTTTTCGCTCCTGCCATCCCATGCCAATGTATTTGCCCTCGCTGTCCCCGTGGCCTCTGGCGTCAGGCAGAAGGACAGAATATCCCCTGTGCCAGAAATGTCTGGCGTATACGCCCAGTTCGCAGCAGTTGTTGCGGTAACCGTGACAGAGAATCACATAGCGTGTGCTTCCCGCCTGTATGGATGGAAGAAAAAGCCCGTTCAGCTTCATGCCGTCCCGGTTAATGAGTGTCACCGGGGAGGCCTCTTTTTTGATCCACTCCTTACCGGGACGGAGAAAATCACCTAAGGGATCAGGCTTGTCTGCGTTTTTCCGCTCGGTCCGGTACATGGGAAATGTACGGGAGAGAGCAAAGCGGCGCAGAAAACTGGTGAGTACATAAGATGCGCCCACGCAGACACCTGCTCCTGCGATCGCAGCATGTTTTAAAGTTTTGGAAGATAATTTTTCCTTCATGTGTCAATGCTCCTTTATACCTTTCCGGTGTGTAACGGTTCTGTATCTTTGCGGTCAGAGTTTCTCCATGGTTTCTTTTACGCGTTCCAAATCATCCCGGATGGACATTGCCTGGGGACAGACCTCCTCGCACTTGCCGCATTTCTGGCACTGGTCAGCACGGGCATCCTCTGCCAGGTCATTAAAGTAGGCACGTTTTGCCTGCTCTTTATTTTCATACATGGACAGATCATTCCAGATGCGGAAATTCTGTGGAATATTGACGCCAAAAGGACATGGCATACAGTAAGCGCATCCGGTGCAGCCGTTTTTCGTCCGCTGTTTGATGGCAGAAGCTACATCAGCTACAATTTCCTTCTCTTTCAGGTTGAGAGGTGTAAAGTTCTCAAATGTGTTCAGATTGTCTTCCACCTGCTCCATTGTAGTCATACCGCTTAATACAACTTTGACATTGGGTTTGCTGGCCACCCAGCGGAGAGCCCAGGAGGAAATGCTGGCGTTTGGTTTGTAATCTTTGAAGGGTTCTGTCACTGCGTCCGGCAAAGTGGCAAGAGAACCGCCTTTGACCGGTTCCATGATCACCAGCGGAATGCCCAGTTCCTCTGTCAGTTCATAGCCTTTGTCTCCGGCCTGGATATCTGTGTCAACATAGTTGTACTGAATCTGGCAGAAATCCCATTTGCGGTAAGTGGCTATGGTTTTAAAAGTTTCAAAATCATCGTGGAAGGAGAAACCGAAGAATTTAATTTTTCCTTGTTTTTTCATTTCTTCCATATAAGGAATGATCCCCAGATCCAGAACGTTCTGCCATTTTTCCTTATCCAGGCAGTGAAGCAGATAGAAGTCCACGTAATCCACTTCCAGACGGTCAAGCTGTTCCTGGAAAATCCGTTTTGCGTCATCCAGGGTTTTCACGTTCCATACAGGCAGCTTGGTTGCCAGATAGAAACTTTTACGGTCATATTTTTTCAGGACCCTGCCCACAAATGGTTCACTGTCCCCGTTGTGGTACGGATAGGCGGTATCTATGTATGTGACTCCGGCCTTCAATGCACGGTCCAGCATGCTCTCGGCTTTAGCTTCGTCGATATTTCCGTCTGCTGTCTGCGGAAAGCGCATACATCCAAAGCCCAGAAGGGATGGGGATACACCCAGATTCTCAAATTTACGGTATTCCATTGTGTAAAAACCTCCTCTATTTCAGTCAAAATAATTTAATTAGTAGCTGATATCTATTTTATCATTCTATGCAGGGAGATGACAAGAGATTTCCTGAATTATTAGGCCATGCCCATATCTTTTTCATGGAAATGGATGAGAAAATAAAGTATACTGGAGAAAAGACAGACAGCTGTCTGTAAATGCTAAAAAGGAGAGTAAATGATATGCAGGAATTTATTTATTATGCGCCTACAGAAGTGGTGTTTGGAAAAGATGCGGAGAAGAAGACAGCAGCGGAAGTGAGGAAGTGGGGCGGCAGCCGGGTGCTTCTTGTCTATGGGAGTGGCAGTGTAAAAAAGAGTGGTCTGTTGGACACCATTGAGGGGGAACTTGCGGATGCGGGGATCGCCTTCAAAGAGTGGGGCGGGGTTAAGCCAAATCCCAGACTGTCTTTTGCGGAGGCAGGTGTGGAGGCTGCGGTTTCTTTTGGAGCGGATTTTATTTTGGCTATAGGTGGGGGAAGTTCCATTGACACGGCAAAAGGTATTGCGCACGGAACAGCAAACCCGGGAACTGCACTTTGGGATATCTGGACGCAGAAGGTGCCGCTGACAAAAAGTCTTCCGGTGGGGGTTGTCCTGACCATTGCGGCCGCGGGCAGTGAGATGAGCGACTCCGCGGTGCTGACGAATGAAGCGATTGGAAGGAAGCAGGGATTGAGCACGGATTTTAACAGGGTGAAATTTGCTGTTATGAATCCGGAGCTTACTTACACGCTGCCGAAATATCAGGTGACATGCGGTATTGTGGATATTATGATGCATACGCTGGACCGGTATTTTACCCATACAAAGGGAAACCGGATGACAGATGAGATTGCGGAAGCACTTCTGAGGACTGTGATTGAAAATGGAAGAAAGGCCTGGGGGGACCAGACGGATTATGAGGCCATGAGTGAGCTGATGTGGTGCAGCAGCCTGTCCCATAATGGGATCACAGGACTTGGGGCAGAAAAGGATTTCGCGCCTCATAAAATAGGGCATGAGCTCAGTGCAAAATATGATGTGGCTCACGGGGCCAGTCTGTCTGCTGTCTGGGAGGCATGGGCAGAGTATGTGTATATGGAAGAACCGGCACGGTTTGCTCAGTATGCAAGAAAGGTGTGGGGCGTGCAGGAGGATGATGATGTGGAGGCGGCTAAAGAGGGGATCAGGAGGACTGTGGGATATTTTAAAAGTTTGAATATGCCTGTGTGTCTGGGAGAACTGGATGCGGGAGTGCTGGCGGAGGATGCGTTGGTGGATATGGCTGAGAGGGCGACGGGGAAGGATACGTTTTGTGTGGCGAAGTTTAAGGAATTGCATCAGGGGGATGTGTATGAGATATTGAGGAGGGCGAATCATATGTGAATATAGTTGACTTATGTTAATAATGTGATATAATGGGCATATGTTAATTAAAATGCATTGAGAAGGCGGAGTGTTGTTGGGAGGTGAGGAGATGTCCAGGCCTAGTAAGGAAAAGAGGATTTGCAGACTGCCGGGGTGCGGGTTGTTTGTGCCGGGTGAGGGGGGTGAACCTGCGCATCGGATTCGGATGACGGTTGATGAGTATGAGACGATTCGGCTCATTGATTATTTGGGGTATACCCAGGAAGAATGTGCGGTGCAGATGGAAGTAGGGAGAGCTACTGTGCAGGCAGTTTATGCAGAGGCCAGGAAGAAACTGGCACGTTTTTTGGTGGAGGCGTCTTCTCTGGAGATCAGCGGCGGAAGCTATAGGATCTGCGGGCAGGATGGCCGTCGGCAGAACGGGTGCGTTTCATCAATCAGGAGAGGAGATTCAAACATGAAAATTGCAGTGACATATGACAATGGAGAGGTATTTCAGCATTTTGGACACACAGAGCAGTTCAAGGTATATGAGGTGGAGGATGGAAAGATCGTGTCATCTGAGGTGATTGATACCAATGGCAGCGGACACGGTGCGCTGGCAGGATTTCTGAACCAGTGCGGTGCACAGGTGCTCATCTGCGGAGGTATCGGCGGTGGTGCAAGGAATGCGCTGGCGGAGGCGGGAATCCAGCTTTATCCGGGAGCGTGCGGAGATGCGGATGCACAGGTGGAAGCATTTTTGGCCGGAAGCCTGAATTATGACCCGGATACAGTCTGTGCACATCACGGTCACGGACATGAGGGCAGTAACTGTGGGGAACATACCCATGAGTGCGGCCATCACTGCGGGAATTAATACGGTTATAACTGCAAAAGAAACGGCATCGGCAGGTAAAGGTTCATCTGCCGATGCCGTTTTTATGGGATAAAAAGCCGTTTTTTAATCTTCCAGATTGCTTTTTATTTCCCCACACGCGATTTTGCTGCCGGAATCCCCTGATGGCTGTGTTTTAAAGTCATCAGGTTTTTCATGGATGATTACCGTCCGGCCTATGATTTCTTCCGGAACGAACCGGTTTGTATAGAACATAGAAAGCGCATACCCGTCATTTTCAAAGAGCGGAGGTAAATCCCCGGCATGTTCCGGGTGCGGACAATCTTTGGGATTTAAATGGCTGCCGGTAAGAGGATAATCCCCCTCTGCGTTTTCTTCGCAGGAAGAGCCTTCATGAATGTGAAAGGCAAAGACTTTTTCCTGACAGGCAGCTTCCGAAGTGGGAAGTCCGGCAATGTCGGCAAGGACAACCGTACCGCCCCACAGCGGGAAAAAGTATACGAAACCTTTGATATTGGGGTATCTCTTTCCTCCGTATACAAAGGAATAGGCTTCCGGTGCAGTGGTGACTACCTTTTGCATGGCTTCTAATAATTCCCGGCGCATATATGTCATTTGCTGCATCCCGGATCGCAGCTGCATTTGGCGGGCATGTCAAAGCTGGGGTTAAAGGCATAGAAGTTCTTAAAGTCCAGTTCTTCCTGTACGGAACGGAGGGTTTCACCGAAACGCTGGAAATGCACAACTTCTCTTTCACGCAGGAATCGGATGGGGTCTATAACATCCGGGTCTTTGATGACACGGAGTATGTTGTCGTAAGTGGAGCGTGCTTTCTGTTCAGCAGCCATATCTTCAAATAAATCTGTGATGGGATCTCCTTTTGACTGGAACTCACAGGCATTAAAGGGGATACCTCCGGCAGCCTGCGGCCAGATGCCTACGGTATGGTCGATATAATAGGGGCCAAGACCGGACTTTTCTATTTCTTCCATGGAAAGGTTGCGGGTGAGCTGGTGTACAATGGTGGATACCATTTCCATGTGAGCCAGTTCCTCTGTACCTGTATCGTTATCGGTATTGTACACGTGAAGTAATGATTAACGTGGTGCTGCCTGTACGGAAGTGTTATACTATAAGAAAAAAGGAGGAGTATGATATGTACAAAACAGAAACTTACACAGCAGTGGTACCGGTGGAAGACTACATAGAAGGTTATGTGGATGTGGTCACGTTTCTAGAGTGCTGCAGAGCATGTCCGAATTACGATACGGTATGGTCCTGCCCGTCTTACGATTTTGATGTTTTGTCATACTGGAGAAAATACAAGACTCTGGAACTGACCGCCGTTAAAATAATATTTGACGAGGATTTTGCAGGAAAGGCATTTACAAAGGAGGAGCAGGACGAGATCCTTGGGCAGTCCCTCCGTGTGGAGAAGGGAAAGTTATCGGAAATACTCTGGGAAAAAGAAAAGGAATATCCGGGAAGTATCAGCCTGTCAGCAGGTTCCTGCGATTTGTGTCAAGGAAACTGTACCAGACCGGATAAAAAAGCATGTCGTTTTCCGGAAAAGATGCGTTATTCCATAGAATCCATGGGAGGCAATGTGGGGCTCACACTCAGTAAGCTCATGGGAATCGAGCTGGAATGGATGGAAGAGGGGAAGCTGCCCCATTATTTTGTGCTGGTGTGCGGGCTTTTAAAGTAAACTGCAAATGGGTAAAAAGGGAACTTGACAAAGAATGTCGTTTGTTATACGCTTCAATCATAAACTTATAAAAGTATCTGATAAAAGTGTAAAGGAGAATGCATATGGACACTCTGACTGCCAGACCAAAAGTATTAAAACAGGCAAATCTTTCCCTCATACGGAAAGTTCTGAAAGCAAAAGGAACTGCCACCAGGGCAGAGATTGCCTATGAGACAAAGATCAGTTCCACCACAGTCCGCTCCCTGTTGTCTGAAATGATGCAGAACGGAGAAATTGAGAGTATTGGATACGATGAGTCCAGAGGAGGAAGAAAAGCGGAGCGCTATGGATTCAGGCCCGATCGGTATTACGGTGCAGCTTTCTGTATCACAGGAGACCAGATCTACGGTTTGTTGATCAATGTCTGCGGCGAGATCGTGGAAAAAACAAGGCTGGAGGCGGCCAACGGTGATTTTGAGAGCGCCGTCACCGCCTGGCTGGATGAGCAGGTCAAAAAAAGAGAACTCAAGTCCATAGGCATTGGCGTGCCCGGTGCAGTGGAAGGGGGAGGGTACTGGAGAACCAATGAGACTGACGGGAAATTATATAAAATAAATATAGGTGACAACCTTGAAAAACGGTACAAAATACCGGTAGTGCTGGAAAATGACTTAAATGCCACTGCCTTCGGATTCGGGCGGTGTTACGCAAAAGAGTTTCCATGTGAGAATCCGAATAACGTGAATATGGCATTTCTCTATTTTGAAAAGGGCTGTGTAAGCGCGGGCTTTATCTCAGGGGGCAGGGTTGTCCGCGGAAATAATAATTTTGCCGGGGAGCTGGGACTGCTGCCCATGGAACACGGAAAGACGCTGGATGCGTGTATGGCAGAACCTATGGAGGATGTCAGATATGTCAATCTGGTGGTCCAAGTCATCAGTTTTATCTGCGGAATTCTGAATCCGCAGTATGTGGTCCTTGGCGGTCCCAGTCTGCGGAAGAACTGTATCGGGCCTGTTGGTGATGGGCTTTCCGCCTTTCTGCCGAAGTATCTTCTGCCTGAGATCCTCTATTCTCCGGATGTGTGGCAGGATTATTTTGACGGTATGGCAAGTCTTACCGCCGGGAAAATGTTCGACGAGGTACAGTTTATAAAAGAGCAGCCATGTTTATGAGTAAGAGAGAGAAAATCCTCGATACCAGGCCGATTTTGGGGCCAATGATCGGTGGGGCCGTAAAAGGCATTCAGGAGTCAGGTGATGCCGTGAGATCTGCTGCCGCTATGAACGGGATACGTGGTCTGTATCTGATATCCACAGCGGGTATTTTGCTTCTGCAGGTGATTTATCATCACCTGCAGGGAAAAAGGGAGGTGTGTGTCCATATCAAAGGTTGATTTCCATATCCATACCAAGTTCAGTGATGACGGAGAATTTTCTCCAGGAGAGATTGTCAGACAGTGTGAGGCCGAAGGGATGGAGTGGATCGCCGTTACAGACCATAATTCTGTCCGCGGCGTGCCAAAAGCTATGGAGGAGGCTGTTTCTGTCCGTGTCATATCCGGTGTGGAGCTGGACTGTGTGTACAGGGGGCATAATTTTCACCTTTTGGGATATGGCATTAATGCGGCCCGGGAGGAATTTTGGGAGATAGAACAGGATATCCTCAGCCAGGAGAGAAGGGCAGCAGAGGAAAAAATCAGGCTGTTTTCAAAGGCGTCCGGCATTTATGTTGATGCAGATAAAATTCTTGCAGAATCAGAGAGTGGTGTTGTGACAGGAGAGCAGATCGCTGCGTATGTCCTGGGCCGGGAGGACGCAGAGAGAGATGAGAGACTGGTGCCTTATCTTCCCGGCGGACAGAAAAGTGATATGCCCAATGTGCGGTTCTACTGGGATTTTTTCTCCAAAGGAAAGCCTGCCTATGTGGAAATCTCTTATCTTTCCCTTCCAGATGCTGCATCTCTGATACACAGCGCCGGCGGCATGGCGGTTCTTGCACATCCGGGCCAGAATCTGAAAGGGGATGATGAACTGTTGGATAGAATAATAGAGGAGAAGATTGACGGGATTGAGGCATTTTCTTCTTATCACAGCAGGGCAGAAGCGGCGCATTATCTGGAAGCTGCCATACAGGGTGGTCTTCTTGCTACCTGCGGCAGTGATTTTCATGGCAGACATAAGCCAAATATCAGGCTGGGAGGTCACAACGCCCTGTGGAGTGACGAAAAACTCCTGTCAGAAATGAAAAAAAGCCCCTTACTGAGGCAGCCTGTTCTATAAAAGAACAGGCTGCCCGGTCAGGAGCGGGAATTGCTTATAATACATCCTCTGCTTCACATCCGCAGGCAAAAGGTCCTGCAAGAGGCATCATATCACGTTTTTTACCAAAATAATCCTGGTCAAACACAATAGGAGTTCCGTCAGGCGCTTCAAATTTCTGTTCCGGCTCAAAAGCCTCTCCCAGCAATTCCGTGCTCACAAACGGGGTCTCAAATTTTGGCAGGAATTCATACAGATTCGTCTCCAGGCGGTATTCGCCGCCTTCTTCTTTCAATTCCAGTGTGATCTTGTTTTCCTCATCCACTTTATAATTTTCCTCTGCATCACACGGTTTAGCGCCATTAAAGTATACATTGCCTCCGGTGTAGATGGGAAGATGGTCATAATAGATGTCTTTGTTGTCGTGGTCCACAGCAGTCTCTGCGTTGAAACGACCAAAGTATGTCTCTGCCGTGGGATATCCGTCGTACGGTTTCGTACCGCAGATAAACTGGTATTTATCCATGGTTCCCATGCCTTCAGCCTCTGCATAGGCAGCCAGGTCCCGGCGGATATCCTTCTGTACAAATATGTTGTTGTAGAAGCGTGCATCACCGTGGAGGATGGTCATGAAACCGGCAACCTCTGTGCGGTGGGGAACGTGGTATGGTGTATATCTTGGGGTAGGCAGATATTGTCCGCCGTTATCCACTCCGGCGCCTACCCAGGTAAAGGAGCCTGCGATCAGGTTGTGCACAAGAGCAGTGCCCTGTGTGCTGATGCGGCATGCGCAGTCGGACAGGAGCAGGTTGTTGTCAACCAGTGTGGGACCATGGGAAACCTCAATAAAAATGTCCTCAGCCAGAGCCAGCCCATTGGCGATCTCCGTACCTTTTGGCGGAACATTGTCGTGGAACAGGTTTTGTGTGACACGGGTTCCCTGTGCCTGCCAGTCAAGCCACAGACCACGGGTGCAGTGGTGGAAATGGTTGCGGCGGATGATCACATCAATGGCAGCATGCATTTTGATACCGCCGATTTCCGCACCGGCCAGGTCCTGTTTGTTATTGATATGGTGAATATGGTTGTCCTCTATGACAGAGAACACACCGCCTAAATGTCCTACAATACCGGTCTGCCCACAGTCGTGGATGTTACAGCGGCGGACTGTGTGAGAGCCGATGTTCTCTTTGGTCCAACCCTCTGTCTGTGCCTGGCAGATAGCATCACGTTCTGTCTGGGTGCCGTCTTTATAGAATTTGGTGGTCCACTTGTTTTCATTGTTGGGCTGCAGATATTTTCCAAGGGAAATACCGGAGCATTTGGAATCAGAGACTTCACAGTCCTCGATGATCCAGCCTTTTGACCAGTGAGGGCCGATCATGCCTTCCTGGTAAGCAGTGGGCGGTGCCCAGGTAGTAGCTGCCTGTTTTACGGTAAATCCGGACAGGGTGATGTGATTTACACCTGTCTTATCCGGATAGAAACAGTTCCGGCGCACATTGATCTCTACAGTTTCCTCATTAGGGTCAGCACCCTGGAAATTGGCGTAGATCACCGTGAAGGCACCGTCCTGTTCGGTATACCATTTGTAGAGGGTAAAATCCGGGTCCCAGGAGCCTTTGTATACTGTTGGGTTTGCCACGTCTTCCAGAGAAAATGTCTCGTACATGGATTTGCCGTTTATGTACACTTCTCCGGTATGGACTGGTTCCAGAGCGCGGTACCAGTCACCGGCGATCACTGTGGTGTAGGGATTGTAGCTGCCGAAGATTCCATTAGGGATGCGGGCCATCCATACATTGCCTTGGTACTGCGTCCAGTTTTTTACAGGTTCCGCGCCGGTTATGACAGCGGCCAGCGGCTCCTCAGAGCGGTATACAATGCGGTTCTGGTCATCGGTACCGCCGTTTACCGGATTTACATATTCCCGGTAGATACCGGGAGCTACCAGAACTTCATCGCCTGCACAAGCGATTTTAGCTGCCTCGCTGATGGTCTGGAACGGTTTTTCTCTTGTACCGCATCCGTTTCTCGGAGCATTTGCGGCTACATAATAAATCATAGGTGTATCCTCCTTTGATCGTGTTAAGCGTATTTTCTATTGACCTTTTTGGTCTCGCAATAATATAATTATACTGTGGATTTAGGTATATAAAAATAATCATACTGCCTGAAAATATAAAAATCCTGCCATTTACGGAGGGGCCTATGGTACAATTCAGAAAATTTGATATAGACGGAAGAAAAAAAGAGAAAATCGTGTTTCAAAACCAGATGCTTCACTATGGATTGTATGTGCCAAGGCCGGAGGCGTATTTCTTTGGGGATATTCCCTGGCATTGGCATGATGAATTTGAGTTCGGGCATATTTTAGGGGGAAGTATGCAGTATAAAACCAATCATCACGAATTTATACTGCATGAAGGAGACGGGATATTTATCAATTCCGGTGTCCTGCATTATCTTCATCCCCTAAAGCCTGTGGAGGATGTGAGACTGCAGTCCCAGTTCTTTGACCGGTCTTTTCTGGCGGGTGCTTCCGGAAGTATACTGGACATTAAGTACATTGCTCCGGTGCTGGAACAGAGACAGCTTGATGCAGTGCCGCTTTACTGTTCTGATGCGGGGAGCGCCAGATTTCTGGAAAAAATGAGAGAAGGCGCAGAGCTGAGCATCAAAGGGGAGCGTTTTTTTGAACTGCGCCTAAGAAGTCTTTTTTCAGAACTCTGGGAGATTGTGTATTCCTGGGCTATGGATGAGAATAAGAAGGGAACAGGGTACAATACCCTGGAGGACGAACGGATCAAACAGATGCTATCCTATATCCAGGAACATTACAATGAGAAGATAACAGTAGAGGACATTGCGTCCAGTATACATATCAGCCAGCGGGAGTGCTACCGTCTGTTCCAGACAAGTCTTGGGGAGACACCTGGGGAATTTATGGTTTCCCTGCGCCTTCAGAAGGCGCAGGAGCTTCTGCGCTATACGGATAAAAGTGTCCTGGAGGTTGCTGTGGAGACCGGCTTTGGGACCAGCAGCTACTTTGGGAAAATTTTTAAGCAGTATCACCATATAACGCCGAAACAGTACAAAAAGCTCAATGTTGACAAGAGTGACCGACCGGTACAGGATACTTGATCAGCCGTATGTTTCTCATGCTGGCAGTTCCCCGTCCGCAGGCATCCGCTTTATCTCTTTCCGGACCAGAAGAACAGCCAGAATACCGGCAGCCCCATCCGCGATAGGACCTGCATACATGACTCCGTCAATTCCCATAAAGAGCGGGAAGATCAGGATCAGCGGAATCAAAAACAGGATCTGCCTGGTCATGGAGAGCACAATACCCCTGGCAGCTTTGCCGATGGAGGTAAAAAAGTTTGCTGTCACCGGCTGTAAGCCGTTTAAAAAAGTGCAGAACATAAAAATGCGGAAATACTTCTGGGCAAATTGATAATAGAGTTTATCTCCGGAACCGAAAAGTCCCACTATCTGCCGGGGGAAAAGCTGGAAACATAGAAAGGCGGCAACAGCCAGTATAGTTGCAGTTCCGGCAGCACACAGATAGGTCTTTTTTACACGGGTATAGTTTTTTGCTCCGTAATTGAACCCCACAATAGGCTGGGATCCTTGTGCGATCCCAATGACAATGGACAGAAACACCATGTTTACTTTGGCCACAATCCCTACCACAGCCAGAGGAATGTCGCTTCCGTAAACGGAATGTGAACCAAAGTGGCGCAGGACATTGTTCATGGTTATCTGTACCACAGTGAGCGCCAGCTGGTTGAAGCAGGAGGCCATTCCAAGGGAGGCGATGGCCTGCACACAGGGCATCCTGGGAATGAGAGTCTTCAGCTTCAAATGTACGGTCTTATACTGCGGAAGATAGAAGAGGACCATACAGGCTGAAAAAACCTGACCGATCACGGTTGCCCATGCAGCACCGGCGATCCCCCAGCCAAAGGTAAAGATAAACAGAGGATCCAGCACTGTGTTGATCAGTGCCCCGGAGACCATGGAGATCATGGAATATGTGGGACTGCCGTCTGCCCGGATTAAATGATTGCCTCCGGTTGTCAGCATAAAAAAGGGGATACCCCAGGTAGTGATTCCCACATAAGCCATGGCATAAGGCAGAACCTTGGGGGTAGCTCCGAAGGCCAGAATCAGCGGTTTCAAAAACAGGCGGATAATGATTATCAGGACAATGCCGCACAGTATCAGACTGCTAAACCCGGCGCCTGCAATATGCTTTGCTTTTTCTTCATGCTTGCGGCCAAGTTCCAGATTAAAGTTGGATGCCCCTCCGATTCCTATAAGGAGAGCGATCGCCGTGGTTATGGTGGTGATAGGGAAAGCCACATTGGTCGCGGCGTTTCCGTACATACCGACACCCTGTCCGATGAAAATCTGGTCCACAATGTTATACAGTGCATTTACCAGCATACTGATAATGGCCGGCACTGCGAATTTGGGCAGTAATTTACCAATGGGACTGCATCCCAAAGGGTTTTCCTTTATCTGTTGTGTGTTCTCCATAAAATAACTCCATCCTTTCTGGTTTTATTTTAAGCGATTTTGAGGAAAAATCCAACATTAAATTTAAAAAAGGGGTTATATTGCATAAAGAAGCTTGACAAGAAATTGCGTGGGATAGTATAATTTTATATGAAATGGGTTTCAAAAATAATTCGGAAATAAAATGCAGAAATACCAGGTAATATCTTATAAATTCTTATAATATTTTGTGTAAATAATGAAACCGATTTCATATGGACATATCCCATATTGTACATAGCAAGTGATCATCCGGTCATCTGAGGCCTTGGGACAGGATGTGCTTGAATAAATTTTTAAGGAGGAAGTTATGGAACAGACAAAGGCGAAGAGAAAGCGGCACTCAAAATTCCTGAGTGCCCTGCTGGCGGTCTGTGTAGTATTCTCAGGCGGCGGAATGACAGTTCCGGTGCAGGCGGATGCAGAACAGACGGAGCAGAACACCATTGTGAACGGGGCATTGTGGTATGATGACCGTGGAGAGAACATTCAGGGGCACGGCGGCAATATCCTGGAGTATGAGGGCAGATATTACTGGGTAGGGGAGTACAAGGAGAACGCCAATTTCAGCGGCATTGCCCTTTATTCATCCTCAGACCTGGCAGACTGGAAATTTGAGAACATGATTCTGACACCGGATACGCCGGATGATGACGGTACCATAGGCTTCTGTACCATAGAGCGTCCGAAACTGATTTTTAATGGCTCGGAATTTGTACTGTGGGCACATTGGGAAAACGGCAAAGATTATGGCGAATCAAAATTGATCGTAGCCAAATGTGATACGGTCAACGGTGATTACGAATTTGTAAACCGCTTCAATCCCAAGTCCAAAACGTATAATGCGGAGACCGGTGAATATGAGATAACTACCAACCGTTCCCTGGATATGACTATTTACAATGATACGGAAACCGATGCGGATGGAACGGTACATAACCAGGCGTATCTGATTTCCGCCAATGGTCATAATATGGCACTCTATAAGCTGACCCAGGATTGTATGGATGTAATTCCTGAGGAGAGTTACCAGTTCTGGATCGGAGCAGGAAGGGAGGCCCCTGCCCTTGTAAAATCCGGCGATTATTACGTGCTGGTGACTTCAGGCCAGTCCGGCTGGTATCCCAATCAGTCCATGTACGGGTATACAAAAGATATCACAGATCCCAACGGATGGACACCGGCAGATGAACTGAAAACCATTGGAAACAATTCAACCTTTTACAGTCAGCCAACCAATATCGCCGCGATTGGAGATGGACAGTACATTTATATGGGTGACCGCTGGAATCCCGGTGCGTTGGGAAAATCCACATTCGTATGGCTTCCGCTCAATATAGAAGCCGGGGAGGAGGGGGTTACCGCATCCATGGATTATGTGGATGCGTGGTCATTCAATGCAGGAAGCGGCAAAGTTGAGCTTCCGGACAGCGAACTGGTATCACAGGGAAAAACCGTGGAGGCCAGCGTGGCAGGTAGTGATGCTCATCCGGTAGAACAGGCTGTGGACGGCATTCGTGACACTACCTCAGAATGGGGGAACAGCAACTATTTTGCGCCTGCATCCGTGCCCTTTTCCTACACTATTGATCTGGAAGAGGTATATGATCTAAATAGATTTGACCTTTCCACACGTCTGTGCAACGGCTCTGAGACTTATTACCAGTACCGTGTGGAGGGAAGCAATGACAAAGTAAACTGGGAACAGATCTTGGATGAGTCATCCAATACAACTGCCGCCTTTAGAAGCAATCCTGTAAGCGGGTCCTACCGTTATGTGAGGCTGGTCGTCGACAATGTGGTCAATGCCCATAATGGCAATGGCGCGGCCTGGGCAGCGGGACTGGTAGAGGTGGAAGTCTATGCCTCTCAAAAAACGGCTTCCCATAAAGTCCTGGATATTTTATATGAACAGTACAAATCTGTTGAGCAGGGCTATTACACCAGAGCCTCCTATAAAGAATTTCAAAAAGCACTGAAGAAAGCAAAAGAAATCCTGGAAAAAGGGGAAGCGGCAGAGTCGGAATACGAAGATGCTGTAAAAGCGTTAAAGACTGCATACGAGGGGTTGAAAAAGGGTGCCGGGACTCCGGTGAAAGTGACAGGAGCGGTCAGTGACACGGCAACCGCAGCGGGCACACTTCCGGCATTGGCACCTGTAGTGATGGTGGAGACACAGGAAGGTCTGTCTGCAGAGGCAGAGATTGACTGGAATATTTCAAAAGAACAGTTCACCTCCCCTTACAGCACAGTTTCTGTTGAGGGAGTGGTGAGAAATACGGGTTTGAAAGTAAGCTGCAGTGTGGAAGTGATTCCGGATAACCTGATCTATTTTATTGACTGCGGTACACAGGAAACAGGCTCCGGGGCATTCAATGCAGTAGCTGCGTCAGGAACCGTGATGAAGAATCAGGTGTCTGACCAGACCTATTCTGAGGAGAGCGGCTGGGGTATTTTAAGTGGATATGATGGCGCAAAGACAGGGGAACATGCTGATAAATACACTACCGGATACTATGGAGTCAATGCAGCAGGAAAAGAGAAAGGCTATGCCTACAAATTTACATTAGATGCAGGGGAATATGATATTACAGTGCAGTCTCATGAGTGGTGGTCAGGCCCGCGTACCAGTAATTTTGAAGCTGTTTATACAACAGCAGCCGGTGAGCCACAGTCCGTTATGATCGCGGAAGGACTGTCAGTGGGAAATGGCTACAGCCCCAATGCAATAGGCAGCGGCAGGCTCACCCTTGAGGAAAAGACAGAGGTACAGCTTAATGTCTACGCTTCCACCGATCAAGGGGCAGTCATTACATTTTTGGGTATTGCAAAGTCAGGTGAAAAACCCGACAAGGGAGAACTTATCCGTCTGTATGAAGCAAACAAGGACAAAGAATCCGAGAAATATACAGAGGAGAGCTGGCGGGCTTTTCAGGAAGCCCTTGACCAGGCAGACGCAGTCATCAGAAATGAGGAAGCAGATGCGGAAATGGTGAAGAATGCGAAAAATTCATTGGTAGAGGCTGTACTGAACTTAAGAGCTGATAAATCCGTACACACAGATGTTTTGGAAACCTTGATCGGTCTGAATAAGAACAAGAATCCGGAAGATTATACTGCAGAAAGCTGGGCTGCCTTTGCGCAGACACTTTCAGCAGCCGTAAATCTTCTGGAACAGGGAGAATACACACAGGTATCTGTGGATGAAGCCGCCAATGCAATTTTGGAGGCAGCAGGAAAGCTCACTGCTTCCACAAAGGCGGATAAAACCGATCTGCAGGCTCTCGCTTCCATATTTGAGGAAAAGGATTTAAGCATTTATACAAGAGAAACCAGGGATATCTGTCAGGCAGCTTTTGACAATATGCAGAAAGTCCTGGAAAATGACTCGGCTGTTCAGGCAGATGTGGATAGGGCAGCAGAGGCAGTGACAGATGCAGTGGCTGGGCTGGAACTTCAGGAAATAGCTGAAGGACAAACAACTATAGGGCTCTCCAACCTTCTGGAGCTTTGTATACAGTACAGAGAGGAAAATTATACACAGGACAACTGGAGTATTTATTCTGAGAAAAAGCAGACAGCAGAGGCACTTCTTCAGAAGCTTTCAGTTACAGAAACTGTAGCAGCAAAGGAGGAATCCGGGGATACGGCAGCGGATATAAGCCAGGCAGAGATAGATGCTGCTGCCGCGGAACTTTACAGCGCCATGAAAGGCCTGGTGAAGATCCAGAAGGAAAATCTGGCGGACAAGACAGGGCTGCAGAATCTCTATGAGATGACAGGCATTCTGTCAGAAAATGATTATACAGCAGAAAGCTGGGAAAATCTTGTAAAGGCGCAGGAAGCAGCCAAAATGGTCCTGGATTCTGAGCTGGCTGACCAGCAGAAGGCAGATGAAGCAGCAAACGCACTTCTTCAGGCGGCAAAAGAACTGGTAAGGGAAGAGGAGGATGCAAAACAGGCAGATAAGACCCCCCTTCAGAATGTGTACGATGTGTGTGCAGGATATCTGGAGGAGAATTACACAAAAGAGAGCTGGGAAGCATTTAAGACGGCAAAAGAGCAGGCCGGTGTGGTGCTTCAGAAAGAAGATGCCAGTCAGGCGGAAATCGACCGTGCAAAAGACGCACTTTTCACAGCGATCAAAGGCCTTGTAAAAGCAGAGCAGCTTCAGATTGTGGATAAGAGCAGTCTGCAGCAATTGTTCAATGCAGCGTCTAAGCTTAATAAGGAAGACTTTACAGAAGAATCCTGGAAGGCACTGCAGGCAGCAATGGAATCGGCAAAAAGTCTGCTGGCCTCCGAAGAGGCATCCCAGGAAGAAGTCAATACCGCCGCGGATGCTCTTGATAAAGCAGTGAAAGGTTTGAAGACGGCAGACAAGAAAGAGTCATCTGATAAGGAAAAAAATACGAATAACGGCACAGACACAGGGAATAAGAAGAGTCCAAAGGCTAAAGTGGGAAATGCAGCTAAGACAAAAACAGGCAGTGTTAAAACAGGAGATTCCACCCCCGTTGTTCTGTTTATAGGAACTGGAGGGATTGCTCTTGCCGGGATCACCTATCTTTTGGCATCCAGAAGAAAAAGAAACAAGTAGGGCGGCAGGAAGACAATGAGCACTATTAAATAAATTTAAACCTGAAACAGAGCGGCAGCAGCTTGTAATGAGCGCTGACGCTCTGTTTTTTAATTGTTTTTTAAAGAAAGGTATTGACAGACCGGAAAATACTTTGTATATTATATATGAACATATGAATAAATGTTCATATGAAAATAATTATAGTATAGGGAGAATATAGTTATGAAAAAAACATTTAAGTTGTTAGATTTAGACTGTGCACACTGTGCTGCAAAAATTGAGGACTCCGTGAGAAAGATAGAGGGGGTAGCCAGTGCTGAAGTTAATTTTTTGAATCAGAAAATGGTTTTAGAGGCAGATCAGGAGCATTTTCAGGAGATTGCAGAGAAAGTGGTTACATTGATCCGGAAAATCGAACCGGATGTCACGGTAAAGAAAATCTAAGTCAGTAGCGGCAGGTCTGCGGGACCGCCGCTGTCATTCAAAGAAAGGATGAAAAAAATGACCAAAAAACAGAAAAAACAATTATACAGGATTCTAACGGCTGTTCTTATTTTCCTTCCGGTTTTATGGCTTCCCATGAATGAAACAGGGAAATTTATAGGATTTCTGGTCTGTTATGCAGTGATCGGGTGGGATATTATCTGGAAAGCTATTTCCAATATTCTCCACGGTCAGGTGTTTGATGAAAATTTCCTGATGACAGTAGCCACTGTGGGTGCTATGTACTTGGGAGAATATAAAGAGGGCGTTGCAGTCATGTTGTTTTATCAGGTGGGAGAGTTATTTCAGTCTTATGCTGTCAGCAAATCACGCCGTTCTATTGCAGGGCTGATGGATATACGGCCTGACTATGCCAATGTGGTGCGGGAAGGAAAAGAAACCAGAGTTGACCCGGACGAAGTTCTTGTAGGAGATGTGATACTGGTGAAGCCGGGAGAAAGGGTACCTCTTGACGGAACGGTTCTGGAGGGAAATTCCACTTTAGATACCTCCGCGCTCACCGGGGAATCCATGCCCAGGGAAATCGGAGCCGGCGCAGAAGTCATCAGCGGATGTATTAACCAGACAGGAACGCTGAGAATCCGTGTGGGCAGGCTCTACGGAGAATCAACGGTATCTAAAATACTGGACTTGGTAGAGAATGCCAGCAGTAAAAAGTCAAAATCCGAGGCTTTTATCACACGATTTGCAAAATATTATACACCTTCTGTTGTAGCCGCGGCCGCGCTGCTGGCTGTTTTACCTCCTTTACTTATGGGGCAGGCATTTGCACCCTGGATACACAGAGCGCTCACATTCCTTGTGATTTCCTGCCCGTGTGCCCTTGTGATCTCTGTCCCCCTGAGTTTCTTCGGAGGAATCGGCGGTGCTTCAAAATGTGGTGTGCTGATTAAAGGAAGTAATTATCTGGAAGCTCTTGCAAAAGCGGAGACAGTGGTGTTTGATAAAACAGGAACACTTACAAAAGGGTCCTTTGCTGTGACTAGATGTTATCCCCAGGGGATTTCCGGTGAAAGACTGCTGGAACTGGCCGCCTGTGCGGAAAAAGACTCCAGCCATCCCATTTCCAGGTCTATTGTGAAAGCATACGGAAAAGACACAGAGCGGTTTGGGGTAACAGATGTGCAGGAGATCGCGGGCCACGGTATCTCTGTCTCTCTGGATGGGAAAAAGGTACTGGCTGGAAACGCAAAGCTGATGAGATTAAAAAACATACCATTTCAGCCTGTTACCGAAGCCGGTACAGTTGTGTATGTTGCCGAAGATGGGAAATACCGGGGAGCTGTCCTGATTGAGGATGAGATCAAGGAGGATGCAGCGTTTGCAGTCAGGGAACTGAAAAAAGCCGGTGTCCGGAAAACCGTTATGCTCACCGGAGATGCGAAGGCTGTGGGAGAAAAAGTGGCAGAAAAACTGGGGCTGGATTTGGCTTATACAGAACTGCTTCCTGCGGATAAAGTGGAGCATATGGAGAGACTGCTGGAAGAGACAAGCGAAAAGGGCAGGCTGGCCTTTGTTGGGGATGGAATCAACGATGCCCCTGTACTTGCCAGGGCTGACATCGGAATTGCCATGGGAGGTCTGGGGTCTGATGCGGCCATCGAAGCGGCGGACATTGTCATTATGACAGATGAGCCGTCAAAAATCGCGGCAGCCATAGGCATTTCAAGAAAAACACTGCGGATTGTCCGCCAGAATATAATATTTGCCCTGGGAGTCAAAGGCATTGTGCTGCTTCTCGGAGCTCTTGGAATTGCATCCATGTGGGCAGCCGTATTTGCGGATGTAGGCGTATCTGTCATTGCCATCTTAAACGCGGTACGTGCACTGAGGGTGCCGAAGGAAGACAGAGTGCTGAAGAAGGAGAGCATCCGGGAGACTGCGGCTGCATAAGTAAAGAGAAGTAAAATCAGTTTGTAACCGTTCGGATCACCGAGCGGTTACGTCAATTTTACTAAGTCGTGCCGGCTGCTTTTGTCCATTATTTACGAAAACATGGTGCTGTGGTAAAATTATCTCCGAATAATATTGACAGAAAAGGAAAAAGGATTATAATGAACTTATCACTTGTCCTACAAGTTGAGGCGAAGGGAAGAGATATGAAGATAAAACGTGTCAATGTAACCAGCCAGGTGGTGGATTATCTGAAGAAGAATATTGAATCCGGAAACTGGGCCGTTGGGGAGAAGATACCATCAGAGAATCAGATGACAGAAGAACTTGGTGTGAGCCGTTCCAGCATCAGGACCGCGCTGCAATACCTGATTGGCCTGGGTGTTCTGGAAAGTGTGCATGGAAAAGGCACCTATCTGATCAACAGCCGTGTGGAAAACTGGGATGAGACTGAGAACAAAATCACATCGGAGGACTGCAGGGATATTGAAAAAGTGCTGGAATTCAGAAAGATACTGGAACCGGATGCCTGCAGACTGGCGGTGGAAAAGTCTACCCCTGAGATTATGACCGCTCTGGAGACATATCTGGAGCAGATGCAGATGTTTCAGGGAAACCGGGAAAAGTTTGTAAACGCAGACCTGAAGTTCCATGAGGTCATCTGCCGTTCAACCGGCAATCCTTTACTGGAAAAAAGTCTTCACAAAGTTTTTCAGGAGACAAGGCAGAATCATGAACAGATGAATGAACTGTTTGGTTACGATTCAGGTATTCATTATCACGCTCAGATTCTGGATGCGTTCAAAAACAGGGATGCGGATGCGGCCCATGATATTATGTATGAACATCTGGATGCTGCCATGAAAAAACTGTAAGTAGTTCTGCCGGATGGGAAACCTTGTGCATTTCAGAGCGGCAGATATGATAGGTTGGACAGTTACTGCCTGTTTTGATCATGGAACAGGCAGTTATATGGGGAACAGACAGGGATGATCATGATTTTTATACGCTAACTTATATGACGAGTAACAAGTATTAGGAGGAGAAAGATGTCAGTTAAAATTCAGGACATACGGGTCATATGTACGGCGCCGGAGGGTATCAACCTTGTTGTGGTCAGGGTGGAGACAAACCAGCCGGGGTTGTACGGTTTGGGATGTGCCACATTTGCATACCGCCATTTGGCGGTCAAACATTTGATTGAGGAGTATTTGAAACCGCTTCTTCTGGGGCGTGATGCTGAGAATATTGAGGAATTATGGCAGCTCATGCATCAAAATGGTTATTGGAGAAACGGTCCGATTGAAAATAACGCCATATCCGGTATTGATATGGCCTTGTGGGATATCAAAGGAAAGTTGGCAGATATGCCGCTGTATCAGCTATTTGGAGGCAGGATGAGAGAGGGGATACCGGTTTACCGCCATGTGGACGGGAGAGATATTGAGGAAATCTGCGATAATATCCATAGATTTCAAGAGATGGGCATTACACATCTGCGCTGCCAGTGCGGCGGCTACGGCGGGACCCCTTACGGACAGACCCCTAAGACAGCGCCTGTGGGGGCGCATGACGGTATGTATCTGGATTCCAGAAAATATGTCCGTGACACAGTCAAGCTTTTTGGGGAAATCCGTGACAGAATCGGGTATGACATGGAATTGGTACATGATGTACATGAGCGGATCGCTCCTGTGGAAGCCATCAAACTGGCGAAAGAACTGGAACCCTTTGATTTGTTTTTCCTGGAGGACCCGGTACCCCTGGAGCAGACAAACTGGCTGAAAAATATGCGGGAGCAGACCAGCATCCCCATTGCCCAGGGAGAGCTTTTCAATAATCCCAGAGAGTGGAAACAACTCATTGCGGAACAGTTGATTGATTTCATTCGTGTACATATCAGCCAGATTGGGGGGATCACGCCGGCCAGAAAGCTCCAGATTTTTGCGGAACAGTTTGGTGTGCGCACTGCGTGGCACGGACCCGGGGATATGTCTCCTCTGGCTCATGCGGCTAACATTCATATTGATCTGGCAGCACCTAATTTTGGGGTGCAGGAATGGTCCGGGATTGAACCGCCTAATTTTGTGATACAGGATTTGAAGGGACCCCACGGTGCCCTGCTGGATGTATTTCCGGGACTGCCACAATTTTACGAAGGCTATGTATATGCCAATGACAAACCAGGACTTGGCGTGGATGTGGATGAGAAGGAGGCAGCAAAATATCCATGTGAGAAGACAGTCACTACATGGACACAGACAAGATTGAGAGACGGTTCTCTTCAGACACCGTAAAGGGAGGGTAACATGAAGGTAAAAAGACTGGCAGCATTGTCCATGGCAGGAATAATACTGGCGCTGGCTGTGGCGGGATGCGGCAAAAACAGCAATATTTACGACGAAAATGGTAAGGTGAGCCTTAGAATGGCGCAGACATCAGCAGCGGACGGGGCAATTGGAATCTCCATGGAGACTTTTGCGGAAAATGTCAGGGAAAAGTCAGGGGGAAGAATTGAAATCTCTGTTTTTCATAATGGACAGCTTGGTTCAGAGCGAGATAATATCGAGGCATGTGAACTTGGAAACCTGGACATGGCGGTGGTAAATCAAAGTGTGCTGGCAAATTTCATCCCTGAGATCGCGGCCTTTGACCTACCGTATGTGATTGAGGGAACAGAGCATGCGGATAAGGTATTTATGGGGGAGATTGGACAGGATTTTCTCAAAAGACTGGAAAAAGTGGAACTGAAGGGTCTTGGTATTTGGGAATCCGGCTTCCGCAATCTGACAAATTCCAAGAGGGATATCGGTAGTGCGGGGGATGTGAAAGGGCTTAGAATCCGTGTTATGGAAAATGAGATTCATCAGAAGCTATGGAAAGCCCTGGGAGCTGATCCGGTACCCATGGCTTGGAGTGAAGCTTACACAGCTATGCAGCAGGGGGCCATTGACGGGCAGGAAAATCCAGCCACGGTTATTGATAAAAACAACGTGGTGGAAGTGAATAAATATATGGCGATCACAGAGCATGTGTACTCCACCGTGTATGTTCTGATGGCACCAAAGACATGGGATGCCCTTTCAGATGAGGATCGGCAGATCATTACGGAATGTATGGAGGAAGCCAACCTGGCGGAGCGTGAACTGAGCAGACAGATGGATAAGGAGGCTATTTCCACACTGGAGGAACAGGGGATGGCAGTGACTTACCCGGACAAGACAGAGCTGATCACTGAGACACAGAGCGTCAGGGATACTTACGGTGCGGATTATAAAGAGACTCTGGACAAAATAGCAGCGGCAAAATAGTGGAGGAGAAGGAAAATGGAGAAAGCAAAGCAGGTTTTTAACAGGCTGCAGAATGCTGTGAATGCATTGACTGCGGTCATACTGGTGGCGATCATGGTGATCATCCTGGTGCAGACCTTTACCAGATATGTGATTTTTTACAGCATACCCTGGTCTGAGGAGGCATCCAGATATCTGTTTGTAGCAATGATTCTGCTGGGGATCAATATGGGTATTTCCCAGAACCTTATGGTCCGCATAGACATTATAGATAATTTTCTTCCGGGCAGGATGAAGAAGGCTTTTGAGATAGGAAGACAGGTTCTGGCGCTTAGCATATCTGCAGTGTTTTTTTACAGCACCTTTGGTATGCTGCGCATCGGAGGGTATCAGATGAGCCCGGCCATGAGGATTCCCATGAATGTTATGTATGGAATTTTATGTCTTGGGTTTGGGCTTGCAGTGGTTTCCGTCATCTTTAAACTGCAGGAAACCATAATGATGAAAACTACAGAAAAGAAAGGGGGAAATCACTGATGTCAGCTTCCGCAGTTGCTTTAATCGTCGTACTTATCGTTCTCATGCTTCTTGGCCTTCCTATCACCTGGGCTTTGGGAGGGGCATGCATCTGTGCTATATTTTTAGACCCGGCGTTATCTTTTGCCATGATCACTCAGAAAATTTTTACGGGGTGTGATAACTTTTCTATGCTGGCACTTCCGGCTTTCTTTCTGGCAGGGGACATTATGTCAAAAGGCGGTTTGTCCAAACGGCTGGTGGCTTTTGCGGATTCCTTTGTGGGGTGGATCTCAGGGGGGATTTCCCTGGTATCTATAGTGGCATGTACCTTTTTTGCGGCAATTTCCGGTTCATCTGTTGCCACAACAGCGGCGATCGGCGGTTTGATGTATCCGGAAATGGTAAAACGTGGATATCCGAAGGATTATGCGGCAGCCGTACAGGCAATCGGCGGAACACTGGGGATCGTGATCCCGCCGTCCACAGTCTTTGTTATATATGGTAATATTACAGGTGTATCGGTGGCAAAACTTCTGATGGCGGGCGTCCTGCCGGGGATATTATGCGGAATACTGCTCTGTGTATATGCATTTTACAAAGCTAAGAAATGTAATTTTCCAAAAGAAGCCGGATTTTCTTTCAAGAGGTTTCTGCTCTCCTTCAAAGATGCGATCTGGGCATTGATCATGCCAATCGTTATTCTGGGTGGCATTTACGCGGGAATTTTTACGCCCACGGAGTCGGCTGTGGTTGCCGTGTTCTATGGTTTTCTGGTTTGTATTGCCATTTACAGGGAAATCAGCGGAAAAGATGTGTGGGAGATATTGAAAGGAACGGCTGTAAGCACCGCTAATCTTATGTATCTGGTGGTTACGGCACAGATGTTCGGATATCTGATCACTTATTATAAGATTCCGGTTGCAGTGACCAATGCATTTATGGCAGTGGCAAGTAATAAATATGTATTCCTGGCACTGATCATTGTTCTGCTTCTCATCTGCGGTATGTTTCTGGAAGTAGGAGCCACCAACCTGATTCTCGGTCCTATTCTGGCACCTATCGCTGTGGCATTTGGGGTGGACCCGGTTCATTTTGGTATGCTGTTTGTATTTCTGCTGGCACTTGGACAGGCTACACCGCCTTTTGGAACCACCATGTTTGTGGCATGTGGATTCTCGGAGCAGCCGGTCAGTAAAGTGGCAAAGAATCTGATTCCCTTTGTGGCAGTGGAAGTGGTGTGTGCTGTTATTTTTGCCTATGTTCCCGCCCTATCCACACTGCTGCCGAACCTGGTTTCCTGAAGGAGTGATATGGTTGGACTTTAATTTGTGAAGATAAATACTGCCCGGGTATTTTTCCGGGCAGAGGGGATTACCCGGAAAGGAAAGAAAATGAAGAATACCATGAAGGAAGTAGTTGTAGTAAAGCCTCATCAGGTGGAAGTGCGTGAAGTCCCTATTCCCGTTCCCGGTGATGATGAAGTCCTGATCCAGATGAAAGCTGCAGGTGTATGCGGAAGTGACCACCATATTTATCACGGTGCGAATCCCTGCTCCACATATCCCCGTATTCCGGGTCATGAAAATGCAGGAATTGTGGTGAAAACAGGAAAAAATGTGGCAGATATAAAAGAGGGAGACCATGTGATCGTGGACCTGATCCATACCTGCCAAGAGTGCTATCAGTGCAGGATTGGAAGAAAGAATGTATGTGAGAAGGTAATGGTCAGGGGCTCCGGTATGGACGGCGGCTGGAGGGAATATTTTACAGCGCCTGCAAAGGAGGTCTACAGGATCGCTGACAGCGTGACATGGGAGGATGCTGCGCTTGTGGAGCCTTACGCAATCGGTGCACATTGTACGGCAAGAGGCCGGGTGGTGCCTGAGGATACAGTCCTGATACTTGGGACGGGTACGATCGGAGCTATTATACTGCAGACCTGCAAGGCAAAAGGATGTAAAACCGTCATCTGCTGTGATATCAGCGACAGTTCCCTGGAACGGGCCAGGGGATACGGTGCAGACCATGTGATCAATACAGAGAAGGAAAACCTGGCAGAAGCGGTACAGAGGATCACAGAGGGCCATGGAGTTACCATCGCATTTGATTCAGCCTGTTTCCCGGGATCTCTCACTATGGTCATGCAGCCGGGGATCATCTGTAATGCAGGGCGTGTGGTTCCCCTGGGATTCTGTACAAAACCGGAAGAAATCACACAGGCCATGATCAACCAGAGAGAGCTGGATATTATTGGAACCAGAATGTCATGTTATAAATTTGAGCCGACTATTTCTGGTATGGAAAATAAGAAGTTTGATACAAAGGGAATTGCCACTACATTTATAAACTTCAGTGAAATAGATAAAGTATTTTATTATATGGACCATCCGGAACCTGCAGTGAAGAAAATGGTCATCCTGTTTTAAGTATGGTATGTAAACAGGGCGACATGATGCTGCTCGGTGATGAGCGATTACAATAGGGATTTTAGAAAGGAGGGCAGGATATAAATCCTGCAGTATATGTATGAAGGGAAATGAATTATTTAATATTGAAGGGAAAAAGGCGATCGTGACAGGCGGGACAAGAGGCCTGGGATATGGGATGGCAGAGGGTCTTATGGAAGCCGGCTGTGAAGTGGCCATTGTAGGAACATCTGCGAAGGTACACGAGGCGGCAGCACATTTTCGCGGGAAAGGTTTTAAATGCCATGGCGTAAAAGCGAATCTTGCCGTCCGTGAGGAAGTGTATCTCTGCTTCCGGGAGTGTGTGGAGAAGCTTGGAAAAGATTTGGATATCCTTGTGACTGCTCATGGGATTCAGAGACGCCACAGTGCAGAGGTTTTTCCGATTGAGGAATGGGATGAGGTTTTGAATGTCAATCTGAATTCGGTATTTATCCTGTGTCAGGAAGCGGCAAAAGTCATGCTGGAAAAGGGCTATGGTAAGATCATCAATATTGCCTCCATGGTATCCTGGTTTGGCGGACAGACAGTTCCAGCCTATACTGCGGCAAAGGGTGGAGTGACACAGCTTACAAAAGAGCTGAGCAATGATTGGATCGCAAGAGGCATCAATGTAAATGCTATTGCGCCCGGATATATGGCTACAGAGATGAATGCGGCTCTTTTGGACCAGGAAAATCCAAGATATCAGCAGATCACAGACAGGATTCCAGCCAACCGGTGGGGGACCGGAGAGGATATGAAAGGTGCCTGTATTTTCCTGGCATCACATGCCAGTGATTATTTGGGCGGAGCCATAATTCCTGTGGATGGAGGATATCTTGTAAAGTAAGAAAATTAAGAAAAGTATGACAGTAAGTGCCTAAAAGCGGCAGAGACCAGCAGCCGCTTTCAGGTGCTTTTTTGTCTGTCATCCTGCCCGTATATCTGTACATTGTCCAGGATGTTAGTTTTAAGGTAAGTGTTCAGCAGGTCTGCGCATTTGCTGCGCTGACCGTAAAAACATAACAGTATGGCAAAAGTTTTGTTTCTGCATATTCTATTATAATGACAAAGCAGGGGATGCCATGTGGGAAATTGTAATGAGAAGGATATCTGGATGCAGCAGGAAGGTATGGAAAATATTGTGCTGACGCCAAAACAACAGATGCATTTTTGCAGGCAGTTAAAACGGGGAATCTGTAAAGAGCTTCATGGAAGCGGCCTGCTGACAGATGAGCAGCTCAGCCAGCTGCTGAATGAACTGGAACCATGAAATCATGTGGCTGCCGGAATCATTTTCCGGGTCATATATTTGATATGATAAGTTTGGAGGCTTTCCAGATGAAAAAGAAAGTAAGGGCAGCTGCGTACGGAAGAGTATCCACAGAGAAGGATGATCAGGTGAATTCCCTCATAAGCCAGCGGGAGTATTTTTCTGATTACATTCGTCAGCACGAAGATTGGGAATTGACCGGTATTTATTATGATGAAGGTATCAGCGGAACCCAGACTGCAAACCGAAGAGGGTTTAACCAGATGATTCAGGATGCCATGGCTGGTAAAATAGATTTAATCCTTACAAAAGAAGTATCAAGATTTGCCAGGAACACGGTGGATACGCTTTCTTATATAAGAAAACTGAAGGAAAAGGGAGTCCGCGTTATTTTTACCATTGATAATATTGATACCATGGACGGAGATGGAGAACTTCGTCTGTCTATCATGGCAACCCTTGCCCAGGATGAAAGCAGAAAGACATCTGAACGTGTGAAATGGGGACAGAAACGCAGGATGGAACAGGGAGTGGTATTTGGCAGGGACCTGCTTGGGTATACGGTGAAGGCAGGCAATTTATTTGTCAATGAGGAGGAGGCAGGGATCGTCAAAGCCATATTCCACAAATATACAAATGAACAAAAAGGCACGCATGTTATTGCCAGAGAGCTTACGGAGGAGGGGATACCGCCTAAACAGGGAGAGAGATGGTCTAATACTATGATTTTAAAAGTTCTGAAAAACGAGAAGTACGCAGGGGATCTGTGCCAGAAAAAAACAATCACCCCGGATTTCTTGTCCCACAGAAAAAAAAGAAATGAGGGGGAGGAGGAAATGGTATATTTGAAAAACCATCACACACCGGTCATTGACAGGGAACTGTGGGACAGAACACAGAGAGAGCTGAAAGTAAGATCCTCATCGCAGCAAAGAGTGGTCGGGCAATGCAGTCATTATTGGTGCAGTGGAAAAGTAAAATGCGGGGAATGCGGAGGAAGTTTCGTGATCCGTACAAAAAAACGCAGCGATGGAAGTATCTACAAAAGCTGGAGATGTTATAATCATGCAAATCATGGTAAATCCTGCTGCCAAAACACAGCAGTCAGTGACTTGGCGCTGCGTGCCTGTGTGTCTTTTGCGGTAAAGCAGGTAAGGATTGAAAAGGATACTATAGCGGCAGAACTTCTACAGAGCATTAAAAGGCTGAAACGGACAGAGCTATACACGGACGATGACTCTTTTATTGAGAAAAGGATAGGAGAAATTCAGTCCAAAAAGAAAAAATGTGTTGATTTGGCGTTGGAGGGAATCTTAAATGCCCAAGAATTGGCTGAACAGAAAGATTGGTACGACGGGCAGATCAAAAGACTGGAAAGAAGGCTGTTAAAAATAGAAAAGGAGAAGGAGATTGAGGAGAAAGAAAGTAATTGTCCGGAAAAATACATAAAAACGATCAAAGGTATCTTGCGTTTTCAGGAGGAGGAAGATGTCCTTTACCGAGAAATACTTGATAAGGCTGTCGTGTATCCTGGACAGATTGTTTGTATATGGCTGAAAGATTTGCCGTTTGGGATAAAAATGCGGATACAGACCAGCGGCAAACGTGAAAATTATACTACGGAAATCCTGGATGTGTGTCTTGTTAAGAAAAATATGAAGAACGGCATGGTGGGGAAAGGTAAATGGGGGGCAAAGCGGTAACGATATACCTATATCATTCAGGGTACCCATGGCGATGCGGTTAGGCATTGCGAAACGCTGTGACAGATAACGCATAGAAGCGGCGATTTCTCCATCAGGTCCACCATACTGACTCATAATATACAAAGCAGCCTTGGCATTCGGAGTCTTAATATTAATCGGATACTGTAATCTCTTCTCATAATTCCACATATTCTAGCAAACTCCTTTCTATTCCCAAGGCCACGGCTGCATCACCCAATCCCATGAGTTGCTGCAGTCATCATCAGCAGTTGCAATGGTAAGCGGGCCATAGTACATGGCATATTCTTTCAGTGCTTCTTCGCGGATGCGGATTTTATCGCACATAAATTCCATGGCGGACTTGTCATCCGGATGGGTGTCAAGATAGAGGTTCATATCGTTGACAGCAAAGCTGACTTCATTGATCAGCTGCATTAACTGCGCTTTACTGCGTCTGCATTCTTTCATCGACAGCCACCTCTCTTTCCGCAGAATGGCTTGCACAGTTCAGGGAAGATGGTTCCCATCTGCAGGCCTTTGCAGAGTTCAAATGTTTTTTTGTATTTCTGCATGGGTACATATGCCATGGTAAGCGGCAGCTTATCGGCATGTTCATAGATTGAGGTGTTGTCTACCATATCGCAGTTACAGCCGCAGGGTGTACGGCGGCCGCAGTTTTCCCGGGCCGGCATTTCTCTGTTCGGCGGATAATGCGGACGGACGCCCTGATAATTCATTCGACATTTTTCCATATCTGTTTATCCTTTTTATTTACTTATACAGTAATATCTTATGAAAGAAAGCATAAAATGTTAAATATTCTTTACGCTGAAGCGCTAAAATGATATAATAACAAAAACGAGCCGCTGCAGGACAGGTTTGGCGGCAGGCGTGTCAGGACCGAAACAATAGATGGTCCGGGATGTTGTTTTTATAGTAAAATGGATGGAAAGGAATTTACAGCAATGGAGAATTATTATCAGCCGGATGTCGAATGTGCCTCAAGAGAGCAGATTCGGGAGTGGCAGGACGAGCGCCTGGCAAAACAGGTAAAGCATGTATATGACAACGTGCCCTATTACAGAGCGAAAATGGAAGAAAAAGGCATAGTGCCTGAGGATATTAAATCCGTGGATGACTTACATAAGCTTCCCTTTTTGACGAAAGAAGACCTGCGTGAGGCATATCCCTACGGACTGCTGGCAGTTCCCCTCTCTGACTGTGTGCGTATTCAGTCAACCAGCGGCACTACGGGCAGAAGAGTGGTTGCATTTTATACCCAGCATGATTTGGATTTGTGGGACGACTGCTGCGCCAGAGCGATCATGGCAGCAGGCGGTACAAAAGAGGATGTGGTACATGTATGTTATGGATATGGACTGTTTACAGGCGGTCCTGGTCTGAACGGCGGTTCCCACAAGGTAGGCTCCCTGACGTTACCCATGTCCTCCGGTAATACGGACAGGCAGATACAGTTTATGTGTGACCTTGGCTCCACTATCCTCTGCTGTACCCCTTCTTATGCGGCGTATCTGGCAGAGACCATCTGTGAGAGAGGCCTCAGGGACAAGATCAAGCTGAAAGCAGGTATCTTTGGAGCAGAGGCCTGGAGTGAGGAAATGCGCCGTGATGTGGAGGACAAGCTTGGAATCCGCGCGTATGATATCTATGGCCTCACAGAGATTTCCGGCCCTGGTGTATCTTTTGAGTGCAGCGCACAGGGTGGTATGCATATTAATGAAGACCACTTTATTGCTGAGATCATTGACCCGGCCACAGGTGAAGTGCTGCCGGACGGAGAGAAGGGCGAACTGGTATTTACCAGCATTACAAAAGAAGCGTTCCCTCTTCTGCGCTACAGGACCAGAGACATCTGCGTGCTGAACCGTGAAAAATGTTCCTGCGGCAGGACTCATGTGCGTATGTCCAAACCAATGGGCAGAAGTGATGATATGCTCATTGTCAAAGGCGTCAATGTATTTCCAAGCCAGATTGAAACCGTACTTCTCAACAAGGGGTATCCGGCCAACTACCAGATCATCGTGAGCCGCGAAAAGAACAGTGACAAGCTGGAGGTTCAGGTGGAGATGACACCGGAAATGTTCTCGGACTCCATCCGCGAGATCGAAGTGAGAGAGCGGGAGCTGATCGAGGCCCTGAAGTCCATGCTGGGTATCTATGCCGTTGTGAAGCTGGTTGCGCCTAAGACTATTGCCAGAAGCGAAGGAAAAGCAAAACGTGTGATTGATAACCGCAATCTTTACTAGAAAAAGGGGGGATTTTTATGACAGTAAAACAGATTTCCGTATTTGTGGAAAATAAACCGGGTATGCTGGCAGAGCTGGCGAACGCTCTGAATGAAAATAAGATCAATATGAGGGCATTGTCTTTGGCTGAGACCAAGGATTTCGGAATCATCCGCCTGATCTTGGATGATCCCTTTAACGCAGTCAGAGTTTTAAAAGACTGCGGGTATATCTGTTCCATCACAAAGGTATTGGCAATAGCCATTTCCAACAAACCGGGAAGCCTTGGAAAGGTGATGCAGATTCTGGGGGATGATCAGATTAATGTGGAGTACACATATGCCTTCACCGCAGGCGTGAAAGATAAAGCATGTATGATTTTAAGAGTAGGCGACAATGAAAAAGCAATCGAAGCCCTGACAAAGAACGGGGTGAAACCACTCTGCCAGGATGACCTGGATGAATTGTACAAATAATTAATATTATCAAAAAGATGCCGCTGGATCACTTAACAGTAACCAGCGGCATCTTTATTATACTTCCACAAGCATTCCCTGTACTTTGTCATACCTGCAGTATTTTCCGTTTTCGGATATAAATGGGAAATAATCTCCTGTCCGGATATTCTTTATGTACACAATATTGGTGGCCTTCATATAGACAAAGGAAAATCTCTCATTGGGTGAGGAGATCCATTCAAAGAGATTCTGTTTGCCATCCTCGGCCAGAACCAGCGAGTAGCCGCCCTCACAGGCATCCAGATGGAAATAGCTCCTCTTTTGTTCACGTTCCTCTGCGAATACGTGGTCATAGATATAGTCGGAAAATGTATTTTCCACATATTTCCTAAAAATTTTCAGATTTAAGACGTCTCCGGAATCCTCCACAGTGATCCTGTCCCCACGCTCCAGACGTGCCCGGAAAACACTGAGGATCTCAACAGCCTGGTTTAGAAAGGAAATACTGCTGTACTCCAGCGATTCCAATAAAGTATCGGTTACTTCCTGTGACAGGACCGAAGATTCCTTGGCCTGCGTATACAATTCATCTGGTGTCATAACGTTACCCTCCACTACATGTTTTTAACTACCTAAATTCATTATAATATAGAGGAGGAGAAAGTCAAGGTTTGCTTTGCAGCATAAATAATTATTTGTATACTTGTGTTTCGGGTATAATATTTGTTAAAATAGAAGAAACAGCCGGCGCGGCATCTGTGGGCTGACAGAATCATAGGCGGGAAGTGACAGGGCATGAAGCAGATTTTCAAAAGTATGTTAAGGGCAGTAAAAAAGAATATGGTAAGTCTTATACTTTTTGAGACGGGTTACAGGACGGCATCCTTTCTGCTGGTGATGCATGCTGTCTCCGCTGCGGTCAATTACTCACTGAAAGCACAGAACTTCAGTTACCTCACAGCGGAAAACTATCTGAAATTTCTGGCAAGTCCGTTGTCCATTGTGCTGCTGCTGGGGATTCTGGTGCTTATCCTTTTATTGTTTTTGATAGAGATCTCTGCCCTTCTGTCCTGTTTCCGGCACTCTTACCAGGGCCGGAAGATTTATATCAGTGATATGCTCATTGAAGGTGTGAAGCGTTCCTGGGATTTTCTGAAAAACAGTCATGTTTCCTGGTTTTTGTGTATTATTCTGGCGGCTCCCTTTTTGTCCATGTATTTTCTCATTCGGGAAATCTCATATATCAGGGTTCTGGAATTTACGGCCAGACAGATTTATAAAGTGATAAGGCCGCACTGGATTTTGTATGGCCTTTTGGGGATCACACTGTTGGTCTCCTTCTTATTTATCTTTTCACTGCCCTACTGTCTTTTAGAGGAGCAGAAGAGTATTAAGGGAATGAAGGACGGTCTCAGGCTGCTGAAAAAGCAGTGGAAAAAAACGCTTGGCGGATTTGTACTGCTCCATATAGGAATGCTGGTATTTATCGCTGTGGTCTACGTTCTGGTGCAGGCAGGCATGACCGGGGCTGCCATGCTTACAAAATCCGGCTCCTCGGTAGTCAGTACAGTGCTCATATACAGCAGCTGGATCGACATGGGCCTCGGAATCTTTGCCGGTGCGGTGCAGTTGATCTGCAGCCTGGCATTTGTGTACGTGATATATGCCAGATTCCACGTACAGCCCCAGACGGAGGCTGCCATGGAGGCGATCGTCCGGAACCATATCTGGTTTTCAAAAGTGGGCAGGCGTAGGATAGCAGCGGTACTTACCCTGATACTGCTTATCGGAGAAGGGGCTTATCTTGTGGTTTTGGCTTCCGCCCACGACAGTGCGGTGAGCAGCCAGCTGACTGCCATGGGAGTTACGGCCCACCGGGGCGGGGCTTTGATGGCACCCGAGAACACAATAAGCTCTCTGGGCTATACCATTGACAGCGGCGCGGATTTTGCAGAGATTGATGTGCAGGAGACAAAAGAGGGGGAGCTGGTGCTGCTTCATGACAACTCTTTGAAGCGGACTGCAGGTGTCAACAAAAATGTGTGGGAAATGGAATACGCGGAGATTGAAAAACTGGATGCCGGTTCCAGTTTCCATAAAAAGTTCAGAGGTGAAAAAATCCCCACTCTGGATGAGGTTTTAAAATTTTGTAAAGGAAGACTGGACTTAAATATAGAGATTAAGTATAATGGTAAAAATAAGGGCATTGTAAAAAAGGTGGTCAGGGTCATCGAACAGAATGGATTTGAAGACCACTGTGTCATAACTTCCATGAATTATGGTTTTTTGCAGCAGGTGAAAAAGGCAAACCCCAATATCAGAACCGGCTACATCATGACCATGACATACGGAAGTGTTTCTCGGATCACAGCAGCGGATTTTTTCAGCGTAAAGTACACTTACATTGACGAAGCCTTTGTCAGAGAAGCACATTCCCTGGGTAAAGAAGTCCATGCATGGACAGTCAATTACCGTGGTGACATCAAACGCATGATGGATGTGGGAGTGGATAATATCATCACAGACAATCCGCTCCTGGTGCGAAAGGTCATGAACCGGGAAAGTGAGACGGAGACAGGCTTTTGGGAGCTTATGAAGTATGCCCTGAGAATATAAGACAGCTTAAAATGCATGGTGTCATTTTAAGAAGGCACGACAGATGTGAGTAAAGTGGAGGAAACAGATGGCATTAAATGTGGCTAAAAAAGCCGGAACAGCAAAAAAGAGAAAAAGAGGCCAGCCCATAGGCAGATTTGCGAACAGAGTCCGCTACTATGATTTTAATCTGGTGGCAGTGGTTATTCTTCTCACCTGCTTTGGCCTGGTAATGCTTTACAGTACCAGTTCTTATCTGGCACAGGTAAAGAGAGGCAGCGATATGGCTTATTTTGGAAAACAGGCGGTGATCAGTGCGGTCAGTATTGGCGTTGCGCTGTGGCTTTCAAGATTTGACTATCATGTGTTGTTTCACCTGTCACCCATTATCTACATGGTATCCATGTTCCTGATGTGTCTGGTTCCAACACCGCTTGGTGTTACAGTCAACGGTGCAAAGCGTTGGCTGAAATTCGGCCCATCCTGGACACAGTTCCAGCCCTCTGAGATCGCCAAGATAGCTGTGATCACGTTCATTCCCTGTCTGATCATCAAGATAGGGCGGAAGATAAAGCAATGGCAGTCCATGATTCTGCTATTGGCGGTGGGCGGCGTACTTGCACTCGGAGCTTTCCTCTTGACAGATAACCTGAGTACAGGTATTATAATCGGAGCCATCACTGTACTTCTGATATTTATGGCACATCCAAAGATGAAGCCGTTTCTGATCAGCGGAGCCATATTGGGCGGTGTACTGGTGGCTGTGATCATTATCCTGCATATGACACTGGGAAGCGGTGTGGGTAACATTGAGGACTTCCGTCTCCGCCGTATCATGGTGTGGCTGCAGCCTGAGCAATATTCTAAGGACGGCGGCTATCAGATCATGCAGGCCCTGTATGCCATTGGCTCCGGGGGATTTTTCGGGAAAGGGCTTGGCAACAGTGTGCAGAAGCTGGGACCGGTTCCGGAAGCGCAGAATGATATGATTTTCTCCATCATCTGTGAAGAGCTTGGGGTGTTTGGCGGGATGATCGTCCTGGCACTGTTTGGCTATCTTTTGTACCGGCTGTTTTTCATTGCACAGAATGCGCCGGACTTGTACGGTTCCATGATCGTGAGCGGGATATTTTTCCACATTGCCCTTCAGGTCATCCTGAATATCTGCGTGGTCATCAACCTGATCCCAACTACCGGAATCACACTGCCTTTTGTCAGTTACGGAGGTACATCTATTCTCTTTCTTATGATAGAAATGGGAATTGCCCTAAGTGTATCAAAACAGATAAAATTTGAAACATAAAAGTAACTGTACAGTTGCCCTTAGAAAAGGGTTGACAAATGGTGGTAAAGAAGATATACTTTGGTCATCAAAGTATTTCAAAAAATCAAATCAGAAAAACAAATTCACAAGATGGATTTGAATAAGATGTATTTTAAAGGAGAATAAGAAATCATGTTAGAAAAAATGAGAGAAATCATTGCAGAGCAGTTAAATTGTGAAGAAAGCGAAATCAATCCGGAAACAAATTTCAAGGATGATTTAGGAGCAGATTCTCTGGATTTATTCGAACTGGTTATGGCACTTGAGGATGAGTATTCCGTAGAAATTCCCGCTGAGGAATTACAGGAACTGACAACTGTGGGCGCTGTTATGGAGTATCTGAAAAATAAGGGCGTTGAAGAATAAATGTAACTGTATAGTGCAGATGAATGGAATCTGCCGCGGCGGTCTGTACTGCCATGGCAGGTTCTATTTTTAAAAATATTTACTTTGAAATACAAAATATTCTACAGCCAAAGGAGTTTGGACCATATGAGTAAAACAGCATTTATATTTCCGGGCCAGGGTGCACAGTATGTGGGAATGGGCCAGGACTTTTACGATAAAATGCCTGTCTGCAGACAGGTGATAGAGAAAGCAAGCCAGGTTTCCGGCCTGGATCTCCCCAAGATCTGCTTTACAGAGAATGAGGAGATCCATGTTACAGAGTACACACAGATTGCTATGTTAAGCGTGGAAGCTGCCATATTAAAGGCACTGGAGCAGGAAGGCCTTATGCCTGATGTGAGCGCGGGCCTGAGCCTTGGCGAGTATGGAGCCTGTATCGCATCAGGAGTCCTCTCTTTGGAGGATGCCTTTTTTGTAGTGAGAAAAAGGGGGATCTTCATGCAGGAGGCAGTGCCCGCGGGCGGCGCCATGTCCGCGGTTATGGGCACAGAGGCAGAGGTGATTGAAAAAGCCTGCCGGGAGACGGAAGGGATTGTCTCCATAGCCAATTACAACTGTCCCGGACAGATTGTGATCACCGGAGAAGAAGGGGCAGTGGCAAAGGCTTCCGAAAAGCTGAAGGAGCTGGGAGCCAGAAGGATTGTTCCACTGAACGTGTCAGGGCCGTTTCATTCGGCCATGCTGGCAGGAGCCGGAGAAAAACTGGCAGAGGTTCTTCAAAGTGCTGCGGTTGGCGAGCCAAAGATACCCTACGCCACTAATGTGACAGCAGAGTATGTGACAAAAGCTTCCCAGGTAAAGGAGCTGCTGGTAAGGCAGGTGTCCTCCTCAGTGAAATGGCAGCAGAGCGTGGAGAAAATGATTGCGGACGGAGTGGATACTTTCGTGGAGATCGGACCTGGCAAGACCTTGAGCGGCTTCATACGGAAAATCAGCAGGGATGTAAAAATGCTGAATATCCAGACCGTGGAGGATTTTGAAAAAGCAGTGGAAACGCTGAAAAACCAGACGGCAGATAGAGAATAGAGGCAGTATAAGCCTGAAAAGTGAGGGAATGTATTATGTTGGAAAATAAAACAGCTTTAGTGACCGGAGCGAGCCGCGGCATAGGCAGAGCCATTGCACTTGCCCTTGCAGCACAGGGGGCAGCAGTGGTTGTAAATTATAACGGCTCCAGAGAACGGGCCCAGGAAGTTGTGGATACGATCAAAGCCCAGGGAGGCCAGGCGTCCCTGTATCAGTGCAGCGTAGGGAATTTCCAGGCGTGCCAGGAAATGATCCGGCACGTGATAATAGAATACGGACATTTGGATATTCTGGTAAACAATGCAGGCATCGCAAGAGATAACCTGATCATGAAAATGAAAGAGGAGGATTTTGACGCGGTCATTGAGACCAACCTGAAAGGGGCTTTCAATACCATCCGCCATACTTCCCGCCAGATGTTAAAGCAGAGAAGCGGAAAGATCATCAATATCTCCTCTGTATCCGGAATTCTGGGGAACGCGGGCCAGGCCAATTATGCGGCAAGCAAGGCAGGGGTCATCGGACTTACCAAGACCATGGCAAGAGAGCTGGCAAGCAGAGGGATCACAGTCAATGCCGTAGCTCCCGGATTTGTGGAGACAGAGATGACGGATGTGCTGAAAGAGGATATCAAAGAGGCAGCCTGCCGCCAGATACCCCTTGGAAAATTCGGAAAACCGGAAGATATCGCCGACATGGTGGTATTTCTGGCATCAGAAAAAGCAGATTATATTACCGGACAGGTCATCAGTGTGGATGGCGGTATGAACATATAGGAGGATTTCATGAGAAGAGTAGTAGTGACAGGAATGGGTGCCATTACCCCGCTGGGATTAAACGTAGAGGAATTCTGGAATGGCATAAAAGAAGGAAGGCATGGGTTCGGTCAGATAACCAAATTCGATGCTTCAGAATATAAAGCACATCTTGCAGGGGAAGTAAAAGGCTTCGTGGGCAAGGAATACATGGATGTAAAAGCAGCAAAACGAATGGAACTGTTCTGCCAGTACGCAGTGGCAGCGGCAAAAGAGGCCATTACCCAGTCAGGATATTCCCTGGAAGAGGAGGACCCGTACCGGGTGGGGTGTTCCATCGGTTCCGGTATCGGAAGCCTGCAGACCATTGAGAGAGAACACAAGAAGCTGCTGGAAAAGGGACCGAACCGGGTGAATCCGCTGATGGTCCCCATGATGATCTCCAATATGGCAGCAGGAAATGTGTCCATCCAGTTTGGTTTAAAGGGAAAGTGCATCAATGTGGTGACTGCCTGCGCGTCCGGTACCCATTGTATCGGTGAGGCTTACAGAACCATCCAGTTCGAGGATGCGGATATTATGGTAGCCGGAGGTGCGGAATCCTGTATTACCCCGGTGGGCGTCAGCGGATTTGCAGCTTTGACAGCCCTTTCCAAATCCACAGACCCGGACCGCTGTTCCATTCCTTTTGACAAAGAAAGAGATGGCTTTGTCATGGGTGAAGGCGCAGGCATTGTGGTTTTAGAGGAATTGGAACATGCAAAGAAACGCGGTGCGAAAATCCTGGCTGAGGTTGTGGGATACGGCGCCACCAGTGATGCCTACCACATCACTTCCCCGGCTGAGGACGGGGAAGGCGCGGCAAGGGCCATGAAGAATGCTGTGGAGGAAGCAGAGATCTCTTTGGAGGATGCGACATACATTAACGCCCATGGCACCAGCACACATCACAACGATCTGTTTGAGACAAGAGCCATCAAGAAGTTATTTGGGGAACATGCATATAAAATGAAAGTCAATTCCACAAAATCCATGATCGGACATCTGCTTGGAGCAGCAGGAGCGGTGGAGTTTATTGCCTGTATAAAAGAGATGGAAAACAATTTTGTACATGTTACAGCAGGATACCGGATGCCGGACGAAGACTGCGATCTGGATTATGTGACAGGAAAGGGTGTGGAGATGGAAATTCCTTACGCACTCACCAATTCCCTGGGCTTTGGCGGACACAACGCCAGCCTGCTGATCAAAAAGTACGAAGACTAGGAGGCTGCATATGGAATTTGAAAAAATCATTCAGTTAATTAAAACAGTCAGCGACTCAAACCTGACCCAGTTTGCCATGGAAGAGGGAAACCTGAAAATTTCCATGAAGACAAATAAACAGACAAAGGTGATCGCAGCGCCCATGATGGCACCTGCACCGGGATCTGATATGGCATCAACAGCCGGCGGCCCTGTTATGCAGGCTGTCCAGGCACAGCCGGGACCCCTTCAGACTGAGGTATCTTTTCAGGAAGCAGGGGAGACAGTCCTTTCCGGCAATGTGGTGAAGTCCCCGCTGGTAGGTACCTTCTACAACGCACCCTCACCGGATGCGGAAACATTTGTAAAAGTTGGAGATATTGTAAAAAAAGGCCAGGTATTGGGAATTGTGGAGGCCATGAAGCTGATGAATGAAATTGAATCTGAATTTGACGGAACCGTGGAACAGATTCTGGTGGAAAATGAGGAAGTAGTAGAGTACGGACAGCCATTGTTCGTAATCCGTTAGGAGGCATAGATATGAAACTGACCACAAAGGAAATTATGGAAATCATCCCTCACAGACAGCCCTTTCTGCTGATTGATACCATAGAGGAGCTGGAGCCGGGTGTCCGTGGGGTGGGAAAAAAATGTGTGAGCTACAATGAACCGTACTTTGCTGGACATTTTCCCCAGGAGCCTGTAATGCCGGGCGTACTTCAGTTAGAAGCACTTGCCCAGGTAGGAGCCGTGGCCATTCTCAGCAAGCCTGAGAATAAAGGAAAGACAGCTTACTTTGGAGCTATCAATTCCGCAAAATTTAAAACAAAAGTAGTACCGGGGGATGTACTGACCCTGGAACTGGAGATCATTAAGGAAAAAGGGCCTGTCGGCGTGGGAAAAGCAGTTGCCAGAAACCAGGACGGCAAAATAACCACATCCGCTGAGATGACATTTGTGATCGGATAGGAGAACGGATATGTTTCAGAAGATATTAATCGCAAACAGAGGAGAAATCGCGGTGCGCATAATCCGTGCCTGCAGGGAAATGGGAATCAAGACCGTTGCCGTCTATTCTGAGGCGGACAGGGATGCCCTTCACGCGCAGCTTGCGGACGAGGCGGTCTGCATCGGTCCGGCGGCTGCATCGGAGAGCTATCTGAACATGGAGCGGATCTTAAGTGCCACCATCGCCACTAAAGCGGAGGCCATCCATCCGGGATTCGGCTTTTTGTCTGAGAACAGTAAATTTGTGGAGATGTGTGAGAAATGCAATGTGACATTCATCGGCCCATCCGCTGCGGTGATCAATAAAATGGGAAATAAATCAGAGGCCAGAAGAACCATGATGGAAGCAGGCGTTCCGGTGGTGCCGGGTACAAAAGAGCCGGTATACACTGTGGAGGAGGCTTTGCAGGAGGCGGAGAAGATCGGTTTCCCTATTATGATCAAGGCCTCATCTGGCGGCGGCGGAAAGGGTATGCGTATAGCGGAGAGCAGAGAGGACTTCCGGGAGAATTTCAGCACGGCCCAGAGAGAGTCTGTAAATGCTTTTGCAGACAATACAATGTATTTAGAACGCTATGTTGGCAGACCCCGCCACATTGAGGTGCAGATCATCGGGGACAGACTGGGAAATGTAGTACAGTTAGGGGAGCGTGACTGCTCCATTCAGCGCCGCCACCAGAAGATGATCGAGGAATCCCCCTCCTGCGCCATTACAAAAGAGCTGCGCAGGATCATGGGTGAGACGGCTGTGCGCGCCGCAAAAGCAGTAGGGTACGAGAGTGCCGGAACCATTGAGTTCCTCCTTGACGGAAACGGTGAATTTTTCTTCATGGAAATGAACACCAGGATACAGGTGGAGCATCCGGTGACGGAATTTGTCTCAGGCGTAGACCTGGTAAAAGAGCAGATTCGGGTGGCAGCAGGCCTTCCCCTGTCTGTGAAGCAGGAGGATTTCTGCATGAGGGGCCATGCCATTGAGTGCAGGATCAACGCGGAGAATCCGGCGAAGAACTTCATGCCGTGTCCGGGAGTGATCGAGTACCTGCATGTACCAGGTGGAAATGGTGTCCGCATTGATACAGCGGTGTATAACGGTTATCAGATACCGCCCAACTACGACTCCATGATCATGAAGGTGATCGTCCACGACAAAGACAGAGCGGGAGCCATAGCAAAAATGCGGAGTACCCTGGGTGAAGTGATCATCGAGGGCGTGCAGACAAACCTGGATTTCCAGTATGATATATTGAACCAGAAAGATTTTCTGGATGGAAATGTGACGACACATTTCATAGAAGAGCATTACGAGTAACAGTTAGGTATCTGAACGGTTACCATTACGAGTAAGGAGCAGGCAGATATGTCCAGATTAAAGGATTTATTCAAGAAGACTACTAATGTGCAGGAGCCGGAGACTGAGGAGAGCAAAGTGTCCGGGGAAGAGACGTCCGGCAGTGAAAATACACCCTCCGTTCCGGAAGGTTTATGGGTGAAATGCCCGAAGTGCGGAGAACTTCTATACAAGGAAGACGTTGTAAAAAATGATTTTGTATGTCCCAAATGCAAGGGGTATTTCCGGATCAAGGCTAAGACCAGAATCCGCCTGGTGGCGGATAAGGGGTCTTTTAAAGAATGGTGTACAGGGCTTCATGCCTTTAATCCCCTGGACTATCCGGAGTATGAGGAGAAAATCGCAAAACAGCAGGAAAAGACCCATCTGGAGGAGGCCATCCGCATCGGAGAGGCCAGGATTGACGGCACCAGGGTTGTGCTGGGAGTCTGTGACGCCCGTTTTCTCATGGGGAGCATGGGATATGTGGTGGGAGAAAAGATCACCCGTTCTTTTGAGCAGGCCACAGAGGAAAAGCTGCCGGTCATCCTGTTTTGCTGTTCCGGCGGGGCCAGAATGCAGGAGGGTATGGTATCTCTGATGCAGATGGCGAAGACATCCGCTGCCATCAAAAGGCACAGCGAGGCAGGTCTTCTCTATATTCCGGTGCTCACAGACCCGACGACAGGGGGCGTTACAGCCAGCTTTGCCATGCTGGGTGATATGATCCTGGCCGAACCGGGAGCCTTGATCGGTTTTGCAGGCCCAAGGGTTATTGCGCAGACCATTGGGCAGAAGCTGCCGGAAGGGTTCCAGAAAGCGGAATTTCTGGTGGAGCACGGTATTATTGATGGGATCGTGACCAGAAATCTGTTAAAAAAGACGCTGTCCGGTCTTGTTAAATTTCATGAGAGAAAGAACGGTTACTGCCAGTTCACCAGGATCACCCTGCCGGAAGCAGCAGGGGAAGAGGAGAAAAGGCGCAGGCACAGAAATAAGGAAAAGCATATGACTGCCTGGGAGCGCGTGGAGACTGCAAGGGACTCCAAACGTCCCACCAGTCTGGATTATATAGAAACTGTTTTTGAAGAGTTTATGGAACTGCACGGAGACCGGGCATTTCGGGATGACGGCGCCATTGTGGGAGGTCTGGCAGTGCTGGACGGGCAGCCGGTAACAGTGATCGGTGTACAGAAGGGGAGAAACACCAAGGATAATATTCTGAGAAACTTTGGTATGCCGTCCCCGGAAGGATACAGAAAAGCACTGCGTCTTATGAAACAGGCAGAAAAATTTAACCGCCCTATCATTAATTTTATTGACACGCCGGGGGCGTTCTGCGGAATTGAGGCGGAGGAGAGAGGGCAGGGGGAGGCCATCGCCAGAAACCTGCTGGAAATGTCTGCTTTGAAAGTACCGGTGCTGAGTATTGTCATCGGCGAAGGCGGAAGCGGCGGTGCGCTGGCTCTGGGGGTAGGCAATGAAGTCTGGATGATGGAAAATGCCACATATTCCGTTCTCTCACCGGAGGGATTTGCATCCATTCTCTGGAAGGATAGCAAGAGAGCAAAAGAAGCGGCAGAGGTCATGAAGATCACAGCCAGAGATTTGAAGGATTTGGGGATCATTGAGCATGTGATCATGGAGGATACGCCTGCCTGCGCGCAGAACCTGCCTCAGATCGCAGAGGATATGAAGAACCGGATGCACCAGTTCCTTACAGAGATGGAAGGAAAGACACCGGAAGAGCTGGCAGCCCTCCGGTACGAGAGATTCAGAAAAATGTGAGCCAGAAAGAGTTAGAATATGAGGAAACCATTAGTTATAGGTGATTTGACAGCTAAAATCCCTGTGATACAGGGCGGCATGGGAGTGGGCATCAGCCTTTCCGGCCTGGCGGGCAGTGTGGCTGCCTGCGGCGGTGTGGGTGTGATATCCACTGCACAGATTGGATGGCGGGAGCCGGATTTTGGAAAACGCCCTTTTGAGGCAAATTACAGGGCCATAGAAAAGGAGATCAGAAAAGCCAGGGAAATTGCAAAAGGCGGTATCATTGGCGTGAACATTATGGTAGCCACCCAGAGATATGAGGAATATGTGAAGACAGCAGTGAAGGCAGGGGTGGATCTGATCATCTCAGGAGCCGGACTGCCCATAGACCTTCCCAAATATGTGGAGGGTACCAAAACAAAGATTGCCCCTATTGTGTCCTCCCTGAAATCCCTGAATGTCATCTGCCGTATGTGGGACAGAAAATATAAGAAAGCACCGGACCTGGTTGTCATCGAGGGTCCTAAAGCAGGCGGCCATCTGGGATTTTCCAGGGAAGAGCTGGATACCTTCACCGATGAATCCTATGATAAAGTGATCCTTTCTATTATAGAGAAGGTGAAAGAATACGGGGAAACATGCAGCAAAAAGATTCCTGTGGTCGTAGCGGGCGGCATATATGACAGGGCGCATATGGACCATGCACTTTCGCTGGGCGCGGACGGGGTACAGATGGGAACCCGCTTTGTGACCACCAAAGAGTGTGATGCAGCGCCGGAATACAAGGAGGCATATCTGAACGCACAGAAAGAGGATATCTGTATTGTACAGAGTCCTGTGGGAATGCCGGGAAGAGCTATCAAAAATCCTTTTATGGACAGGGTGAAGACTGAGAAATGCAGGATTGAACACTGTTACCACTGTATTGTTACCTGCAAACCAGCAGAGATACCATACTGTATCACGCAGGCTTTGGTCAATGCAGCGAAGGGACGGGTGGAGGACGCACTTTTGTTCTGCGGTTCCAATGCATACCGTTCCCATGAAATAGAGACAGTGGAAGAGATTATGGAAGAACTTAGCTGACCACGGTGCAGATCTGTGTGTTTATGAATTTATGAGAAATAGAAGAGGCCCGGCCGATAGCATCGGACCGGGCCTCTAAAAGAGGATCTATTTTATGAAAGCTTCACATGTTGACCTTCATCTTGAATTTTTTCTCGTGGTATCTGCTTCCCTGTTCTCTGCCCTCAGTGTGTTCATCTGCCTCTGCAGTGCTTTTTGTACTGTGAAGAGGATTCAGGTGTGCACTTCCGAATTCTTCTTCCATCCAGATGTGGCGGAAGTTCTTTTTCTGCTGAATGGCCTGGCAGAACCGGCCGATCACTAAAATGGTTTTATCGCGTAACCCCGTTTCTGTTGTGCGTCTGGAAGAACGAAGCCAGTATTCCATCAAAGTCCAACAGACTAACAGGAATCCAGTAGCAAAAATCAAAGTGATAATCAATCTTTCCAACATTATGAACACCCCTTTCCACGTTTATTTGTTATCTTTATATTAAATCTTTTAGAAGCAATAGTCAATGATCAAATGGAAGAAAAATCAAATTTTCTAAATATTTAAGAGTATAAATATATGTAAACAGTTTACATCACAGAGGCAGTCACCATCTCACGCCAGATATTATCGCAGACGGGGGAGAGGGGCTGTCCTTTGTCATCTGTAAGCAGGGGAAGACGCGCTTCCTCCAGTTCCTCTATGCAGGTGATCTTTCCTTCCGCATAATCCGCCATGCGGGCAGCACAGCTTTTAAGGCGCTCCATCAGACCGCCTAAGCGGATATCCAGGACCTCATAGCCAAAGGCTTTATTTTCCTGAAACCACTGGTCTTTTAATGCGTGTTTAAACTGTTCCACCAGCCCGGCAGTTTTGATGCAGATATCCGCAGTCTGCAGAAGCGCGGCTTTGTCCTCCCCGTCATAGGCTGCCTTTGCTTCAAGTCCAAGGGTGGCTTTTTTTGCCAGCACTTCACTTAGGAGTGCCAGTGTGCGGAACATGCAGGCGTACTCCCCGCCCTTTTGGGCGATCGCCCGGAGTTCTTCGGCACAGTGTCGGTAATGGGATTTAAAGGACTTCATATCCACATGGCAGTCATAGATACCCATAAGAACATCCTGATACAGCAGATATCTGGCAGGGGATGCACTCATCTTTCCTGGCAGCGGATTATCGGGTGTCAGGTTAGGAAGGTCCAGCTTCAGGAAATCCTCCAGCACAGCCCCGGTACACGCCAGGAAGCGCGGGGCCAGATCACAGTCATTTACCGTCTGCGCATAATTATACTCTGCGAAAAGGGAGAGCACAGGCAGAACGGCAGACTGGGATGCCTCACCGCCGTCATCTCCCCAGCCGGTTACCAGTACATTGGTTATGCCGTGTTTTTGGCATTGCCTGAGGGCAAGGCGGGAGACCTGCATACTGTGGTTCAGAAGCGGCGCGTATCCGTTCCATTTCCAGGCACCGCCGGCAAAGCCCACGTTTCCGGCCAGTTCCCTGTGGTATTTCATCATCTGGTCATAGGTCTTTTCATCTCTGGAATAGTAATCCCAATAGAGAAGTTCCACATTTTGTGGGATTTTCTTTTTGATCTCCTCTGTGATATGAAATTCCTTTCCGTAATATTCTCCGCCGGAGATCATTTTGAAAAACATGTCACTCCACATCATGGCAGTATATCCATACTTTTCACAGATTTCAAGGACGCGGTGCAGATGGCGCTCCATGATGTCAATACGTTCCTCATATCCGAATTGGTTCAGGTAAGCGCCCCGGCCAATCATCTCCGCTTCATCCATCCCAATGTTGATCACACGGCTTTTAAAGGTTTCAGACCAGGTGCGTATCATAGCTTCGATCAATTTATAGGTATCGTCGCTTCCGCACAGGAGAATATCTCCCGTGTCGTGTACCTGTTTAAAGGCAGGCCAGCGGAAAATGGCATTTAAGTGGGCCAATGTCTGGATGCAGGGAACCATTTCAATGCCCAGTGAGGCGGCAAATTCGTCCAGTTCCCGCAGTTCCTGTCTGCTGTACCTGCCCCGGAAATGGCCGAAGTAAGGATAGCCCTCCACCTGGTAAGTATCCTCTGTGTAGAGCATTAGGCGGTCATATCCCATCAGGGAAAGTTTGACCATGAGCCGTCTCAGATGATCAGGGCGGCATACCCCATTGCGGGAGCAGTCAGCCATATAGGTGAGATGTTCAAAGACGGGATGTTCTTCCCTGGCAGCACTGGTGCGGTTTTCCGTTATCCATTCCTTTACAAAACCCAGGCCCCGGAAAAACTCGGAAGTTTTACTGTATGTAATGCTGGCAAAATCCCGGTCCAGGCGGACGGACAGGCCGCTGCCGCCTTTTTCTGCAAGTATTTTTACACGGGATCCCCCGGTCATGTTTTCTTCCAGATATTCCACGGCACATACAGCTCCGGGCATCAGGGACGGGTCTATACATGCAAGGTTAAAAAATTTCATATGCAGTCTCCTTTTCGTGATTCATCGTAATAGAAAACCTGCGAAGCGTAGTTTTTATTATTCGCAGTGCTCTTTCATTGTAAAGGAGTTTCAGGCAGGAGTCAACGAAAGAATCTGCAAAATCAGGAACGATATAACAAATGTGTACAAGGCCGGATAGGGGATACTGGACAAAATATACAAGGATGGCGTACATTATAGGAAAAATGAGTTAAAAAATGACAAAAACAAGGAAAGAACACACATGGTATAAATACAGGGGGATTGCTATACTTTAACTATCAAATCCAAGGGAGGTATTCCTAAATGAAAAAGAAATTGGCAGTATGTTTGTTATGTGGGGTTATGTCGGCAGCCATGCTGACAGGATGCGGGGGCAGTGGTGATTCCGGCAGCAAAGAGGCAGAAGCGGATGGTTCCGGGAAGAAATCAGACACCACGCTGTCGATCATGGCCAGCCAGGACTGGGTCTATGACGCGGAGATGGAGCTGGGGCAGAAGTTCGAGGAGGAGACAGGAATCAAGGTGGATTATCAGATCGTTCCCTCAGACCAGTATTATAATCTGCTGATGACAAAACTGAACAGCGGTGAAGGCCCCGATATTTTCGGCGGTCAGTCAGGAAGTTATGACCTGGTATCCCAGTACAGCATCGAGAAAAATGCAGTGGAGCTCTCGGGTGAGCCGTGGGTTGCCAATTATGATGAGTTCGCGAAAGAGCAGACAAGTGTGGGCGGAAAGCTTTACGGAGCTACATATTTTGATACCACGACAGATTTTTATGTTGTGTATAACAAGAAGATATTTGAAGAAAATGGTTTAAAAGAGCCAACAACTTTTGCTGAATTTGAGAGCATCTGCCAGACACTTCTGGACAAAGGCGTCACACCGTTTTATGAGTGTGCGGGTGACGGGTGGCACCATGTTATGTGGTTCTGTGAAATCGGCGGCAAATACGAAGATCTGCTTCCCGGTATTACAGACAAGCTGAACAATAATGAGACAAAGTTTGCAGATGTGGAAGAGTTTAAGATTGTTTTGGACCAGGTAAAAGAACTGGCTGACAAGGGATATTTCGGAGATAACTATCTGTCTGACGAGTATGCAGACCTGCCTGTGGCGCTGGGCGCCGGCGAATTTGCCATGAGTATGGCAAAACCAGGAACCATTGCGGAGATAGCGGCAGCTTCTGACGGTGCCTACACAGAGGATGATTTCGGTATGTTCCTGATTCCAACCCTGGACAATGACGTACTGAATGTACATCCCTGCGGACCGTCCCGGTTCATTTATTCCGGATCTAAACATGTGGACGAGGCAAAACAGTATTTGGAATATATCACGAAGAAAGAAAGCGTGCAGCACATGATCGACAAGGAGGCAAAGGTGGAGAATCTCCCCTATGAACTGGGACAGACTCCGGCTTACAGTGCTTATACCCAGGAATTTCTGGATTCCTTTGAAAAGCAGGGTGTGGTATTCCAGGATGTCATAAAATATTTGAACCCTCAGTGGGGCGATATCGGACAGGATATGGTATCCATGTTTATCGGGGATATGACGTCAGAGGAAGTTCTGCAGGCAATCGACTCCAGACGTGAGACGCAGGCTAAGGCAGCCGGAGATGAAGCCTGGAATTAAAAAACAATAAGATAAATAAAAAAGTGCACCGCCAAATGGAAACTACTTTGGCGGTGCACTTTTTTGCTAATGCTCCTCAGACTGGCTGCGGAAGGCAGAGGGGCTGGTCCCGGTTGTCTTGCGGAAGGTTTTGCTGAAATGGAACTGGTCGGGATAGCCTGCCTTTTCCCCTACCTCCCGGATAGTCAGGTCTGTGTTCAGCAGAAGATCCCTGGCCTGATGGATGCGTATGTCCGTGAGATATTTCAAAGGGGTGCAGCCTTTGTATTTATTGAACAGTTTTGTCAGGTAGGCGGAACTGAAGCCAAGCTTCTGGGAGAAGATGCTGAAATCCACATCATCCATATAGTGCTCCTTTAGATACAGCGAGGCGTATTCCACCACCTGGGCGGCATTCTGCCCTGTGAGGGAAGTGTCCTCCTCCAGCTCATAAGTCTTTTCCAGTTCCAGTTTTACCTTGCTCAGTGTATTTTCCAGCTGGTCTGCAGCCACTGGTTTCAGAAGGTAATCTATGACGCCCTGGGAGAGAGCTTCTTTTGCGTATTCAAATTCCGCGTAGCCGGACAGGATGACTGTCTTGATACTTGGATATTTCAGATGGATCTCCTTGGCTAACTGCAGGCCGTCCATGACCGGCATGCGGATATCTGTGATGACCAGATGGATATTTTCCTTTTCCAGCCGTTTCAGTGCATCCTGGCCGTTGGTGGTCTGACAGGCAGCATGGAACCCCATATCCAGCTCCTCGATATGGCGCGCCAGGCTTTGCATGAGCAGAATCTCATCCTCCACCAGCATAATATTAAAATGAGATATTTTAATCATTGATCTTTCCTCCTATGGTGACAATAGCTCCGCCTTCCGGCAGATTGCCCAGATTAAAAATGAATACAGCGTGGTAAGTCAGGTAAAAACGTATGTAAATATTCATAAGCCCCATGCCCTCCAGTTCCAGACTGGGGAGCAGGCCGCTTTTCCGGATCTCATTGATTTTCTCCTGGAGAGAGTCAATGACTTCCCTGGAAAATCCTGTGCCGTTGTCCTTTACGGATACGCACCACTCGGTCATATCCATAAAGCCTTCAATGGTAATATGCCATGGAGGTGGTGTGCTCTGCGTGGTAAACTTGACCGCGTTTTCAACCAATAGCTGAATGCAGAGCTTTGGCATGGTGATTTCCAGCATTTCATCCTCCACATCCACATCAAAGGTCAGAGCCCGGCCAAAACGAAGCTTCAGACAGTTTAAGTAGCGGATCGCGTGTTCCAGTTCATCTTCCAGGGTTGAGACGGTCTGCTTGTTGGAAGATATGTAGCGCAGAATAGCAGTGATGTCCATGCACATCTGGCTGATCTCACCGGTCATGCCCTCCTCCGCCATGGCGCTTAAGGTAGCCAGGGAATTGTAGAGAAAATGAGGATTCATCTGGGACTGGAGAGCCAGCATCTGGGACTGAAGCTCCTGTTCCTTTAAAAGCATCATGGAGTGGACTGTATTTTTCTGCCGCTCCTGGAATTCATTCAGGGAATCCCGCAGCTTGTCTATTTCCCGTACATGGGAATCTTCCACGGGAAGCCCTTTCCAGTGGTCCACAAAATCCACATCCGACAGATATTCATACATATGTATCAATGGGCGCCCAAGTCTCTGGGACAGCTTGTAGGCAATGAGATAACAAAGGGAAACCATCAATGCCACGATCAGGAGGATAGGGATCAGGTTCCTGAAAATAGGCGCAAATACCTGGGATTCCTCCACGGCTACGGCAGTGGTGAAGCCGCTTAATTCCATATCGCTGTAGTATACATATTCTTTTCTTCCGCTTATGGTGTTTTTCAGAGTCTTTCTGGAGGCGCCGTCACGGCTGCCATAATAATCAAACAGATCCTCAGATTCCTCTGAAAGGGGAAAGAGCACATTTCCATCCGGGTCATACACTACGAGTTTAATGTTGTAGCTGCTGTCCGGGTGGTAAGCCCGCTCAAATGTGGTGTCATAATACTGCATAACCTCCACAATGCCGGCTGGCTTCCGGTAGTTGTTGAAATAGAGGCGGTACAGGGACAGATAGTACCGGTCTTCGCTGGTTCCGCTGCTGGTGGAGAGAAACGCATTGCGGGACGGAGGGGCCACATAACGGTGCCCGTCACGCTCCATGGTGGGCGCATACCAGTCCTGCCCGGAGGTTTTAATATCCTGATAGCCCATGTAATTGCCGGAGCCTAAGCAGCCCCGGTCCAGGTTATAAAGGTTTATCTGCCGGACCGTACTGTTGGCCCCGCGGATGGAGGTCAAAAGCCCGGTGAGCATGGATGCCGCCTGGGTTTTCATGTACTGTGTCAATGTGCTGTCCGGGTTGGAATAATTTTCAAAAGTATCTTTGATGAGATGGGAATACAGCACATTTATGCTGACAGTATCCATTTGTCCGATCTGCAGGTCCACATCCTTTGCCACAGAGGAGCAGGTCTGCTGGATACTGCTGGTTATGCTGGATTTCATGCTTTTATACTGAACGGCAACAAAGACGGCTGTGGCGGATAAAAGCACGAACAGCATGGTGGCAAGAAAACTTTTTCTGAGGATTTTCTCAATGCTCTTAGGTGATTTGTTCTTTTTTTTCATATGCACTCCCTTGAAAATGATCACTGGAAGAAGTATGGCACATTTGCTGAAGGAATGTCAATATATGGTTAAAAAAATACATAAATTGATTATTCCTGCCCATGTGAGGGAAAGGGATTAAGAGGTAAGATTACAGTATCAAAAGGAAAACAGGGAGGTATTTTAGTGAAAAAGTCAAAAATTTATCCATGGTATTTTGCCCTTGGAGCCTTACTTATTTATTCAGCGCTTTATGTGCTGCCCGGACTGGTCGGTATCGGGTATTCTTTTACAGACTGGTCATCCTATTCCACGGAAGTGCATTTCGTAGGGCTGGAGAATTTCAGGCAGATTCTGGGAAGCAGTGAAAACTATATGAAGTACATAGGAAACACGCTTTTATTTACAGTTGTGACTACAGTGATGAAGACAGGCCTGGCGCTTATATTTGCATTGGCCCTCTCAAAAGACATCAAACTGAAAAATTTCCACAGAGGTGTTATGTACATGCCCTCTGTACTCTCTATCCTGATCATTGGCCTTGTGTTTACTTCCATCCTCAATCCCAAGACAGGGCTTCTCAATGAATTTCTGAGGACTATCGGTATGGAGGGGATGACCCAGAAATGGCTCACAGACCCTAAGATCGCATTTTTCTCTGTTATGGGCGTGGATGTCTGGAGAGGGACCGGGTATATTATGACCATCCTGATCGTGGGTATTTTATCCATATCCACTACCTATTACGAGGCTGCAGGCATTGACGGGGCAGGCGGATTTAAGAAGTTCACAAAAATCACTCTGCCGCTGCTTAGGCCTACACTGGCAGTCACTATTGTGCTGAATGTGCTGTATGGCCTGAAGGTTTTCGATATGGTGTATGCCCTGACAAACGGAGGACCGGGCCACACTACAGAGGTGATGTACACAGCAGTGTTCAAACAGTTCTCCCAGGGTATGTACGCGGTGGGAACCACGATCAGCTCCATTATGTTCGTATTTATGGTGATCATCGGGTTCTTTATGATCCGGGTGCTCACCGGAAATGAGGTGAAAGAATGATGAACAACAAGACAAAGAAAATGATTTACAGTATACTGAAAAATATTTTGTCATGGATCATTTCCCTGATCATGCTCATTCCGCTGTTTCTGATCATCATCAACGCATTCAAATCAGATGCGGAGGCCATGACTATGTCCTTAAAGCTTCCCACCGAGTGGGTATTTACCAACTTTGCAGTGGTCATTGAAAAGGGAAAGCTTCTTACCAGCTTTTTTAACAGTATGCTGTATGCGTGCAGCGCAACGCTCATCACGGTATTTCTGGCAGCCATGGCAGCTTATGTTTTCTCCAGAAGAAGCGGCAAGGGCAATCAGGCTCTTTACATGTACATGGTATTGGGGATCGTGATTCCGATCAACTATGTGGCACTCATGAAAGTCATGCAGATTACACACCTGAACAATACCAGTATTGGGATCATCCTGCTGTATGTGGCGGTGCAGCTTCCGTTTATGGTCTTCCTCATATACGGATTTGTAGGCAAGGTACCTGTGGAGCTGGATGAGGCGGCTGTCATAGACGGGTGCGGGCCGGGAAGGCTGTTTTTCAAAATCGTGCTTCCCATGCTGAAACCGGCAATGGTGACTGCAGGTGTCCTGTGTTTTTTGAACGACTGGAATGAGTTTGTAATGCCCTTGTATTTCCTGAATTCTTCCACAAAATGGCCGATGACACTGGCGGTTTATAACTTTTTCGGACAGTTCCAGAAGAGCTGGAACCTGATCTGCGCTGACATTCTGCTGACCTGTGCGCCGGTTATCATCATGTATCTGGTATGTCAGAAATACATTGTGGGCGGACAGACGGCCGGAGCTGTCAAAGGCTGAGAAGGAGAAAAAAGATGAAAATAACAAGCTATGAAAAGACAGATAACGGTGTAGTGATCTTCACAGAAGACGGACGTTTTTTTATCCAGGGATGCGGTCCTAAAATACTGCGCTGTGTGTATACGAAAAAGGACAGGATTCTGCAGGAGTCAGCCCTTACTATCAGACGGCCCTCATGTCCTCCTCTGAAAGTCAGCGGGGAGGGGGACGGACTGCGGATCCGGGCGCAAAAAGCCAGTCTGGAGATCTGTAAAAAGACCGGGCATTTCACATTTAGAAAGCCGGACGGAACGCTTCTATTGGAACTGAGCGGGCAGGAGTTGTCGGATACCCCTGTGGAAGTGTATTCCACAGGTAAAGAGAAGCCGGTCATTGAGCGGGTAAAGACCGTGGATGGTGAGAGAAGCTTTGTGAAAAACCTGGCGCCTCGTACGGACCATATGGCATACAGAGCAAAACTGTATTTTTCCTGGCAGGACGAGGAGCAGATCCACGGGCTGGGACAGGGGGAGGAAGGCATTTACGACTACAGAGGGAATGTCCAGTACCTCTACCAGCATAATATGCGTATACCCATACCGTTTCTGGTATCAGACAGGGGATATGGCATTTTAGCTGACTGCGGTTCCCTTATGACATTCGGGGATGATGCCAGAGGTTCCTATCTGTTTCTGGATACTGTGGAACAGCTCGATTATTATTTTATTGCAGGTGATACCCTGGATGAGATTGTGTCGGGCTTTCGGACGCTGACCGGCAAAGCGGTCATGCTTCCTAAGTGGGCATTCGGTTATGTACAGTCAAAGGAGGCTTATAAAAGCCAGCAGGAACTTGTGGATGTGGCAAAGGAATACAGAAAAAGAAAGGTGCCCCTGGACTGTATTGTACAGGACTGGCTTACCTGGGAAGATGGCTGCTGGGGCAATAAAGTGGTGGATAAGACCCGGTATCCGGACTTGCCTCAAGCTATGGAAGAGCTCCACAGGATGCATGTGCACACCATGGTATCAGTTTGGCCGAATATGAATGGGGGAACAGAGAACCATAAAGAATTTGAGGAGGCGGGATACCTGCTACACGACCTTTCCACCTATGATGCATTTCAGGAAGAAGCAAGGAAAATGTTCTGGAAGCAGGCGGAAAAGGATTTGTTCTTTGGCGGATTTGATTCCTGGTGGTGTGATTCCACAGAGCCTTTCAGCGGGGCGGACTGGAATGGAGGAGAATTAAGAGAACCCTGGGAGCGGTACGCGCTGGTAGGGGGAGAACATAAAAAATTTCTGGGGCCTTTAAAGGCAAACCTTTACGCTGCAGCCCACGCAAAGGGAATTTACGAAAACCAGAGAATGGCGGCACCGGATAAGAGGGTATTAAATCTAACCCGTTCCGGCTATGCCTCCTCCCAGCGGTACGGCACGGTTTTATGGTCAGGGGACACATGTGCCACCTGGAAGAATTTTAAAATACAGATCACAGAGGGACTGAATTTCTGTATGAGTGGAATGCCTTACTGGACGCTGGATATCGGAGGATTCTTCACCGTCAGGGAAAAATGGCAGAACCGGGGATGCAGCTGTAACACGGACCCGGCTCCCAAATGGTTCTGGAAGGGGGATTACGAGGAGGGAGTCAGGGACCTGGGATACCGGGAGCTGTATGTACGCTGGTTTCAGTACGGCGCATTTCTGCCTATGTTCCGCTCACACGGCACAGACACCCCCAGAGAAATCTGGAACTTTGGGGAACCGGGGGAGATGTTTTACGACGCGCTTCTTTCAGCACTGCATCTGCGATACCGCCTGATGCCATATATTTACTCCCTGGCCGGAATGGTTTACTGGGAGGATTATACCATGCTCAGAAGCCTGCTCTTTGATTTTTCCCAGGATAAGACAGCAGGGAGGGTGGATCGTGAGTTTATGTTTGGCAGCAGTCTGCTGATCTGTCCTGTGACGGAGCCTATGTACTATGAGAAGGAGAGCAGGCCTTTAAACAGGGAGAAGACCTGGAAGTGTTATCTGCCCAAAGGTGCAGGGTGGTATGGTCTGCAGGATGGAAACTATTATGAGGGAGGGCAGTGGATAGAGGCAAAAGCGGATATCTCGTCTATCCCTGTGTTTGTGAAAGCCGGCAGTATTCTTCCTATGGAACGGGGGCTTACCTATGCCCAGGAGGAAGTGGACAGTGCGTTAGAATTCCATATCTATCCGGGCAGGGATGTCTGCTTCACCCTCTATGAGGATGCAGGGGACGGATATGACTATGAACAGGGCAGATGCAACCGGATTTCCCTTAAGTGGACGGACGGGGAAAGACTTCTGGAAATAGGGGCAGCGCAATACGACTTTCTGCAGAGTATAAAGCACAGAAAATGCGTGGCTGTGTGCAGCGGGATAAGAAAAGAATTTATTTACAAAGGGGAACCTATGAAGGTTTCCCTGTAGAAAACAGGAAGATGGAGGAAAGAAGTTATGATGTATAAGGAGAACTGGGAACAGACCCGGGAGAAATTTAAAAATTACTGGAAACAGCAGAACACAGGAAGGCCGCTCATGTGCGTGATCGCAAGAAAGCCAGAGATTGAGCCGTATTCCCAAGGAAAACCGGTGGAGGGCGGCTGCCGTGACGTCATCTGCCAGGGGAAATACTATAACCTGCCGGAAGAATTAAAGTGGAAGGACATGGATGACAAGTATTTGGATGCGGACAGAGTGGTTGCAAGGTATCGTCAATTCTGCGAAACCCATGAATTTTTAGGAGAAAGCTTCCCGAATCTGGACGTGGATTTCGGCCCCGGCTCCCTGGCGGCATATCTTGGCTCGGATATTGGATTTAAGGAGGACACGGTATGGTTCAAATCCTGCCTGGAGGATTGGGAGGATGTGCCGGAATTTAAGTATGACCCGGACAGCAAATGGTTTCAAAAGCATCTGGAATTTGTGAAGCGGTGCAAAGAACTGGTTGGGGATGATTTCCTGATCGACATGCCGGATCTGATGGAAAATATAGATGTGCTGGCATCTCTGCGGGGTGCACAGGATATACTGTACGATATGATCGACGAACCGGAGATCATTGAGGAGAGAGTAAAACAGATAGAGAAAATTTACTATGAATATTATGACAGATTTTATAAGATCATCAAGGATCCCCAGGGGGGGAATGCCTATACCGTATTCCAGATTTGGGGGCCGGGCCGGACGGTAAAACTGCAATGTGATTTTTCAGCCATGATGTCTCCCACAAATTTCAGGGATTTTATCCTGGAGCCGCTGAGAAACCAGGCAGCAAAGGCAGACCAGGTGCTCTATCATCTGGACGGACCGGATGCCATCAAACATCTGGACGCTGTTTTGGAGGTGGAAGGCATTTCTGCCCTCCAGTGGACCAGCGGCGATGCAGGCCCGGACGGAACACTTGAGGATTGGGATGTTATTTACGATAAAGCAAGGGCAGCAGGAAAATCCTTGTGGATCAAGGTTTATTCCGGAGAGTTTGAGGACTGGATAAAAAATGTAGACAGAATTGTACAGAAATACGGCTCCCACAGCCTTTTCCTCCTCTTCCCGGAGATGTCTATGGAACAGGCACAGACACTGCTGGCTTACGCGGATGAACACTGGAGTGATGTAAAGGGCACATTTGGCAATTGAAAGAATCCTGTTTCATGAATATTGACTTTTACACCTGTGTATACTATACTGATAATAGTAGTTCGCCGTAGTAATACGGTGAAAACTGGACTTATATATGTTCATAATGCGGGTTGAACGTTTCTACCAGCTACCGAAATAGCTGACTATAAGTCCCCTGATCTTGGGGGCTTTGCAGTCTGGCTTTGGTGGCTGGTTTTTTATTGTTGGCAAAGGCTCCTCATATAGGAGGAAGTGACATGAGAAAAGAGGGAAAAAAGGCAGATACCTTTATATTGAAAGGAAATATCTGCTACAGCAAGACCGAAAAAGAAGTAACTACAATCCCCCATGCATATCTGGTATGCAGGGACGGCATCTGCCAGGGCGTATTTGAGAGTCTGCCGGATGATTACAAAGAGTATCCCCTGACAGATTACGGGGATGCGCTGATCCTTCCCGGGCTGGTGGATCTGCACCTGCATGCACCCCAGTATGCGTTTACAGGGCTTGGCATGGATATGGAGCTTCTGGAGTGGCTGGATACCAGGACATTTCCCGAGGAGGGCAGGTACGGGGATATGGAATATGCCCAAAAAGCATACCGTATTTTTACAGAAGATCTGAAAAAAAGCGCAACCACCAGGGCTTGTATCTTTGCCACACGCCATGTTCCGGCTACCATTCTCTTGATGGATATGCTGGAGGAGGCAGGTCTGCAGGCAATGGTGGGAAAAGTAAATATGGACCGGAATGCGCCGGACTATCTCTGTGAGGACAGCCCGGAAAAATCCGCGGAGGACACCCTTTTGTGGCTGAGGGAAGTAAAGGGGAAATACAAGAATGTAAAACCAATCCTTACCCCCCGGTTTATTCCAAGCTGTTCGGACCGTCTGATGGAAATGCTGAGTGAGATCCGCAGGGAATATGACCTTCCGGTGCAGTCCCACCTCTCTGAAAATAAAGGAGAGATCACATGGGTGAAGGAGCTATGCCCCTGGTCTTCTTTTTACGGGGATGCGTATGAGCGGTTCGGCATGTTCGGGGGAACCTATCCGGCTGTCATGGCACACTGTGTGCATCCTACGGAGGAAGAGATCGCACTTATGAAGAAAAACCAAGTCTTTGCCGCTCATTGTCCTCACTCCAACACGGATTTGTCTTCCGGGGCCGCACCCATTCGGAGATATCTTAAGGAAGGCATACGCGTGGGACTGGGGAGTGATATTGCCGGGGGCCATGTGCTCTCCCTGTTTCAGGTGATGGTGGGGGCTGTGCAGGCTTCCAAACTCCGCTGGCGGCTGCTGGATGAAACACAAAAGCCGCTCATGGTAGAGGAAGTGTTTTATATGGGTACAAAGGGAGGCGGTGCCTTCTTTGGACAGGTGGGAAGCTTTGAAAAAGGATATGAATTTGACGCGGTGATCGTGGATGACACCAGATTGGAGACGCCCAGGGAACTGTCTTTGAAAGAGCGTCTGGAGCGTGTGGTATATCTGTCAGATGACAGGGATATAGCCGGGAAATATGCGGCAGGGAGAAGGATCATTTAATTATTTTATACGGTGTACAGGAGATACTGGCTGTTCACCGCCGGAAAAGAGGGATGATGTATGGGAGTTGGCAGTTCAATGAATCGTGTGGACGCCTGGGAGAAGGTCACGGGTCAGGCGAAATACACGGCAGATTTGATGCCGCAGAATTTGTATACGGCAAAAGTGGTGCACAGCACCATTGGGAACGGATGGGTAAAAAGTTTTGATCTGGAGGATGCTTTGAAGGTACCCGGTGTGATAAAGATCGTCACCTGTTTTGATGTGCCGGATATCCAGTTTCCCACACCGGGGCACCCCTGGTCCGTGGAGAAGGCGCACCAGGATATCAAGGACAGAAAGCTGTTAAACCGACGGGTTCGCATGTACGGGGATGATATTGCGGCTGTCATCGCGGAGGATGAGATCGCAGCCAGGCGGGCAGCGGATAAGATCAAAGTGGAGTATGAAGAATACCCGGTGATTTTGGATCCGGAGGCATCCATGAAAGAGGGCGCGCCTCTTCTGCATGAGGAGAAGCCGGGAAACGTGATCGCACACACCGGTTTTGTGCTGGGAGACGAAAGCTTTGAGGAGGCTGTAAAAGAGCAAGGTCTGACCATAATAGAAAAGGAATACAGAACCCAGCCGGTTCAGCACTGCCATATAGAGGTGCCGGTTTCCTATGCCTATATGGAGAAAGGGCGGATCGTTATTGTGACCTCCACCCAAATCCCCCATATTGTGAGACGGGTGGTCAGTCAGGCTCTTGGGATCCCCGTCGGTCAGATCCGGGTGATAAAGCCTTATATAGGAGGCGGTTTCGGCAACAAGCAGGATGTGCTTTACGAGCCTCTGAACGCATTTTTATGTACCCAGACAGGCGGTCACGGCGTCAGGTTGGAACTGTCCAGGGAGGAGACCCTTGGCTGTACCCGTGTGCGCCATGCATTTACCTGGAAGATCAAGGGTGCAGTGCGGGAAGACGGCACACTGGTAGCACGGAAATATGTGGCATATTCCAACCAGGGTGCATATGCATCCCATGCCCACGCCATTGCAGCCAACGCGGCCAATATTTTTAAACAGCTTTACCGGGATGAGAAGGTTCTGGAATCTGACAGCTACACGGTCTACACAAACCTGATGACAGGCGGAGCCATGCGGGGATACGGGATTCCGCAGGGGGATTTTGTGACCGAGTGTGTGGCGGATGATCTCGCCCATGCAGTGGGCATGGATCCTCTGGCATTCCGGCTGAAAAATTGTGTGAAAGAGGGATACATTGACCCTCATCTGGGCATTGCGTTCCATTCTTACGGACTGAAAGCCTGTATTGAAAAGGGAAAGGACTATATCCGCTGGGAGGAGAAAAGGAAGACTTATGAAAAGCAGTCCGGGCCTGTGAGAAGAGGCGTGGGGATGGCGATTTTCAATTATAAGACAGGGGTTTATCCCATCTCCCTTGAGACTTCATCCTGCCGTATGGTCCTGAATCAGGACGGTTCCATGCAGCTTTTCATGGGGGCGACAGAAATCGGTCAGGGTGCTGATACGGTGTTTACCCAGATGGCGGCAGAGGTCACCGGGATCACGGAGGACAGGATACATATTGAGACCGTGCAGGATACGGATACCACACCTTTCGACACGGGGGCCTATGCTTCCAGACAGACATATGTGAGCGGAAAAGCGGTTAAAAAGACAGGTGAATTGTTCAAACAGAGAATACTGGAATATGCGGCATTTAAATTGAAACTGCCAAAAGAAGATGGGCCGGCAGCCGCAGCGGAGGATTCTGGAACATCCGGCAAAAGTACAGAGACTACGGCCTGGAAGATGCTGAATATAAAGGAAGATCAGGTAATTGACAAAGCTTCGGGGGAGGTCCTGCTTTCCCTTGCGGAACTGGCGGAGGAAGCGCTTTACAGCCTGGAAAAATCGGTGCATATCACGGCGGAGACCACCAGCCACTGCAAAGAAAATTCCTTTGCTTCAGGCGTCTGTTTTGCAGAGGTGGAAGTGGATATGCCGCTTGGCAGGATCCGGGTGCTGGATATTATCAATGTGCACGACAGCGGGAAACTGATAAATCCCGGCCTTGCCAGAGCCCAGGTACACGGAGGGATGAGCATGGGCATGGGGTATGCCCTGAGTGAAGAACTGCTGGTGGACGGGAAGACAGGAAGACCGCTGAATGCCAACCTGCTGGACTATAAGATCCCCACAGCCATGGATACCCCCGGGCTGCATACGGATTTTGTGGAATTAGATGATCCTTCAGGTCCTTTCGGAAACAAAGCCCTGGGTGAACCGCCGGCTATTCCGGTGGCTCCGGCTATCAGGAATGCAGTGCTTCATGCCACGGGGATCCCTTTTGATTCCCTGCCTCTGTCACCCCAGAAACTGGTGGAACGGTTTCTGAAAGAGGGGCTGATCGGGGGAGAAAAGAGTGCTGTGAAAGGGGGCGGGACACATGTATGACATTGAAAAATATTATCAGGCCAGAGATGTAAAAGACGCTGTGAGAGCGCTTGAGGCAGATAGGGATGCCGTAGTGATCTCCGGCGGAAGTGATGTGCTGATCAAAATCAGGGAAGGAAAACTTGCCGGCTGTTCACTTGTGAGTATCCATGGGATTCCGGCTCTGAATGGGGTCAGGATGGAGGGGGACGGGACCGTTGTGATTGGTCCTGCCACCACATTTTCCCACCTCACCTATGACCCTGTCATCCGGCAGTATATTCCTGCACTTGGCTGGGCTGTGGACCAGGTGGGAGGCCCCCAGATACGGAATATAGGAACCATTGGGGGAAATGTCTGTAACGGTGTGACCAGCGCGGACAGCGCCGCGGTTCTCTTTACGCTGAACGCGGTTTTGGAACTGACAGGTGAAGAGGGCACGAGAAAGGTGCCTGTTACAGAGTTTTATACCGGTCCGGGCCGGACGGTACGGGAACACGCAGAGATTCTTACCGCTATAAAAATCACCAGGGAAAACTACGAAGGATTTTACGGGCATTATACTAAATATGGAAAACGGAATGCTATGGAGATCGCCACCCTGGGCTGTGCGGTACATGTGAAATTAAGTGAAGATAAAAAACAAATGGAAGACTTCCGGCTGGGGTTCGGGGTGGCTGCGCCTACACCCATACGCTGTTATCAGACGGAGAAAAGGGTAAAAGGCATGGATATAACAAACCCGGAATTATACGAGAGGATACGGGAAGGGGCAGTATCGGAGGTGACACCCCGTTCAAGCTGGCGCGCATCCAGGGAATTCCGCCTTCAGCTTGTGCGTGAGCTGTCTGTGCGTACTGCAAAAGAAGCCATAGAAAAAGCAGCGGGAGGTGAGGCGGATGCTTAAGATCATAACCATGACGGTCAACGGCAAGGAGACAGAACTGGCTGTTGATGACAGGGAAGCGCTTCTGGATACACTGAGAAACCGGCTGGCACTTACCAGTGTAAAACGGGGCTGTGAAGTGGGGGAGTGCGGGGCCTGTACCGTTTTAGTGGATGGAGAGGCAATTGATTCCTGTATTTATCTGACCATGTGGGCAGAGGGAAAGCATATCATGACGGTTGAGGGCTTAAAGGGCAGAGACGGGGAGCTTTCCCCCATCCAGAGAGCTTTTGTGGAGGAGGCGGCAGTCCAGTGCGGCTTCTGCACGCCGGGTCTCATTATGAGCGCTGTGGAGATCGTGGGAACAGGGAAAAGATACAGCAGAGAGGAACTGAAAAAGCTCATATCCGGTCATCTGTGCCGCTGTACAGGATATGAAAATATTCTGAATGCCATGGAACGGATCGTGGAGGAGACTTACCGGACAGTGAACAGTAACAGAATTTAATAAAAATGTTTCAGCGGGACACGTCTGCATACAGGCAGCGTGTCCCCCTTTTTATGTCAGATTGATCTTTTTCTGATGAAAGGCCTTTCTGTATTGCGTGGGGGTGATCCCCTCATAGCGTTTAAACAGCTTCATAAAATATTTCTCATCTGAGAACCCGCACATATCCGCAATCCGGTAAATAGACAGGGTACGGTTGGTGAGCAGATTTTTTGCCACGGCGATCCGTGTACGGTTCACATATGTGAGAATGGGATATCCGGTGTATTTCTTGAAAATATTGGTCAGATAAGTGGGATGATACCCGAATTGTTCCGCAATGGAAGCTACGCTGAGCGGCTGGTCGTAATGGGTGCGGATCCATTCTATGACATCCAGAACATGGACGGGAACGCAGGAATCCAGAAAACGGTTGATCTGGAAAGATTCATTTGTAGCTTCCATGAGGAGCAGGTTCAGAGCATAGTGGCACCGCCATGTGGGCATATAATTTTCCCTTTTGGCAATATCAAGAAGCTGCACGAAGAGAAGCCGTGAACGCTTCTCCACAGATAACTCCCCGTATTCGGGAAGTAGAAAGTTTTCCCTGGGGGGGGGGTAGAAGTGATATCTGTAGATTCCTTGAAAATAGGGCGGTTCCTCAGAAGACTGCCCCTGTTATAGATGGAATAATCCGGGTCTTTTACATAGAAGTGCACCCAGTAATAAGACAGTTCCCCCTCTGTCTGACGGTATCCGTAATGGAGCGTATCAGGAAAAAGCAGGATGAATTCGTTCTCCCTCACGTCATAATTTGTCATGTTTTGGGTAATGTGCAGGGTCCCTTTTATTACAATGATCAAAACAAAAGAATCAATGTTTCTTTTTGGGTGTACAAAACCATCTTTGCTTGCCAGGTTGCCGCAGGAGATATATTCCACCGGTTTGCTGGCATCAGAAATAAAATAGAGCATGGTATCCCCTCCTGGAGTGTGTTTGAAAATGCATTCCCACAAATCTGCACGCCCCATTTTGCCGAAAGCAATTTTCAAACACACTCTTGTCTTGTTTTATAGTATCACAAAATCGCAGACTATGAACAGGGAAAATGGCAGATAATTGGAAATGACCACTTTTTCTTGTGTATTGTACGTTGTTTGAGAATTTCAGTATGGTAACATAATGTCATCAAATAAAAAAGCGCTTGCAAGCAGAGGAACTGATAATAAGAATGATAGATCAGGAGGGTTTATAACATGAAAAAGAGACAGATCATGGCGTTAGCTCTGGCAGCAGCAATGGCAGCAGCGGCTGTAACAGGCTGTGGTGCGCCGTCCAGACCGGACGGCTCCGGTGAGGCAGGCAGTACAGATGCTTCCTCTGATCCGGGTGGAGAGTCAAAAGATGGTGTGGTGGAACTTACCTTTATGGGGTGGGAGGCGTCCCCTCTGGAAACCCAGGCCGTGAAGGACGGCATTGCGGCTTTTGAAAAAGAGAACCCTAATATAAAGGTAAATTATACACCTGGACTTGCCGGTTCTGAATACAATGCAAAACTGCTTTCCTCGGCAGCCGCCGGTTCCCTGCCGGATGTTATGTTCGTGGCAGCGGAGAGTTACCGTACCATTGTCTCAAAAGGGGCACTGTGGGATATTACAGATCAGTTTGATGAAAATTATCCGCTGGATGATTTCATAGATTCCTCCCGCCAGATCATGGAGGTGGACGGGCATGTGTATGGGATCTCATCCTGTACCGTATCTCCCATAGTCTACTACAATAAAGATGTATTTGACGCAGAAGGACTGGAATATCCCAGTGCAGACCCGGAGAATTGCTGGACCATTGAGGAATTCAGGGATATTGCGAAAAAGCTCACATCAGATGATATATACGGTGTGTACGGACTGGAAACGGTGGCAGATACTTTGAACGCACAGCTCCTTTCAAACGGGGGGACCAGATACAATGAAGATTACACCAAGAGCACAATGAACTCCCCGGAGAACAAAGAAGTGTTTGAGACCATCAAGGCGATCCGTACGGAGGACGGTTCCGCGCCGGATGCTTCCACCTTAGACGCTGTGGGAATGTCCGCAAAACAGATGCTTCAGACAGGTAAAGTAGCGATGCTGGTGGATGGTTCCTGGTCCCTTCAGGAGCTGGCTGCATCCGATATGAATATTGGGATGGCTCCCCTTCCGTCTTACGGAAAAGTGCTAACCACAGGGCAGGCCCATCTGCATTGTATTTCAGATACCAGCAAACATAAAGAGGAGGCCTGGAAATTCCTTCAGTTCCTGTCTGGAATGGATTATCAGGGAGCACTTGTAAAGAGCGGACTGTGGATGCCCAACCGCTATTCTATGTATGAGGATGACGCAGTGGCACAGTGGTATGATGAGAAAGTACATGGGGACAGCTACAAACAGATGCTTACATATTTCAAAGATGCAGTTGTTGACCCCACAGCCTTACAGCTCACCTCACAGGCAAGGGATATTATTGCGGAAGAGACGGATATGTACTTTAAACAGGACCAGGATATTGATTTGACGTTAGAGAATATGGATACCAGAATCGACGAGGCAATTCAAGACGCATTACAGCAGTAAGTGGTAAAATTTGATGCATCCTGCACACTGCTTTGTGCAGGATGCATTTTTATGCGGACAGGTGTCTGGCACTGCGTGTGTCATGAATCGGGAACAGATTTACGCACCGCAGTACCGGTCTGGGACAGGAGGGTAAGAGTGGGAAATACAAAGAAAATAAGTAAGTTAAAGGATGACAGCAAATGGGCCTGGCTCATGCTGGCTCCAAATGTGATCGGATTCTTGTTATTTATGCTGATACCGGTGGTTGCAACCCTGGTCCTCAGCTTTACGAAATATGATATGCTGACAACGCCCCAATTTATAGGGCTTCAGAACTACATTAACATGGCAAAAGACCCTATTATCTGGGAAGTAACGAAAAATACCATTATTTATACAGTGATCACCGTACCTATCGGCATGTGTTTTTCTTTGCTTTTGGCGGTTATGCTGGACCGTGAGATCGGATTCCGCAGATTTTACAGGGCGGCGTTTTTTCTTCCGGCAATTACATCCATGGTTGTTGTTGCCATTGTGTGGCAGTGGATTTATAACCCGGACTACGGTATTTTGAATTACGTGTTATCCCTGTTTGGGATTCAGGGGCCAAAATGGCTGTTAAACAGTTCCACATCCCTGATTTCCCTGGCGATCGTGGGGATATGGAAAAATGCAGGCTACAATATGATCATTTTCCTGTCAGGACTCCAGGGCATCTCCACCAGTTATTATGAAGCATCAGAACTGGACGGGGCAAATAAATGGCAGCAGTTCAGGTATATAACCTTGCCTATGCTGCGCCCTACAACCTTCTTTATTTTTGTCATGTCCATTATCAGCTCCTTCCAGGTATTTGACCAGGTAATGCTTATGACAAAGGGCGGGCCGGGACGTTCTTCCTCTGTTTTGGTACATTATCTGTATCAGAATGCCTTCCAGTATTTTAAACTGGGCTATGCCTGTGCGATCGCGTATCTGCTGTTTTTCATTGTTATGATCATAACAGTGTTCAATATGCGCATGGAAAAGAACATGCGGGAAATTTATTAGAGGGGGGATCGGGTCATGAGTAATAAGAAAAAAAAGCTGATTGGTAAAGTGACAGCTCATCTGATCCTGATCTTGGGGTCTGTGATCATGCTGGTTCCCTTTTTCTGGATGCTGTCTTCATCTTTTAAAAGTCTTGGGGAAGTGTTTGTATTCCCGCCGACTTTGTTTGGAGAGCGTCTGGTGTGGGAAAATTACACGCAGATTTCCGGCAGGTTTGATTATTTCGCATATTTCCTGAACAGTGTAAAAGTGTCTGCCTGGGTTGTGTTTTTTCAGGTGTTTACATCTGCCACGGCAGGTTATGTGTTCGCGAAGATGAATTTTAAGGGCAGGGATAAAATTTTTACGTTGTATCTGGCAACTATGATGATCCCGTTCCATGTAACGGTTATCACAAACTTCCTGCAGATGTCTATGTATGGGCTGGTGAACACCCTGTGGTCCCTGATGCTTCCTGCATCTGTTTCTGCCTTCGGAACGTTCCTTATGCGGCAGTTTTTTATCACTGTGCCAAATGAGCTGGTGAAGGCTGCCAAAATTGACGGCTGCAATCCCATTGTGACATTCTTAAGGATTGCGTTTCCCATGGCAAAGTCCACCATTGCCACGCTGTGTATTTTCTGTTTTATGAATGTTTGGAACGATTATTTTACACCGCTTATTTACATTAATGACGCCAGAAAATATACGCTGCCTCTGGGACTTGCCAGCATGAAGGGCATGTATTCCACGGACTGGCCTGTGCTCATGGCGTCCTCAGTGATCGCGGTACTGCCGGTGCTGATCGCATTTTTATGCGCCCAGGATGCCTTTGTAAAAGGTGTTATGATGTCGGGAATGAAAGACTGATGTACAGGAAAGGGAGATGATACGATGAGTTTTATGGAATATGATTCCCCGGTTATGGCAGGGATTGGCAAGGTGACGGATATCTTATGGCTCAGCCTCCTGTGGTTTCTCTGCTGTCTGCCGGTTGTGACCATAGGGGCATCCACCACGGCCCTTTACTACACATCGGTGAAAGCGGTCCGAAAGAACAGGGGATATGTGACCAGGACATTTTTTCATGCATTCAGAATGAACTTTTTTCCCGCATTGGGTATCTGGGTCCTGTATCTGCTGGGGATTTTATTATTCTATATGAATTTTATATTTGCGGCAGCGATCAGGGATGAAAGTTTCCGGTTTTTTACCACAACAGTTTATGGATGCCTGGCCTTTGCCGTATTATCCATTGGATGTTATGCATTTCCCGTTCTATCCAGATGCAGTATGAAATGTTTTGAGATACTGCGGTTTTCTGCCGGGTTAATGGTAAAACATTTTCCGTATACGCTCCTCATGGTCCTGACTGTGGTATTGTGTGCGGTGGTCATGTGGTATATCCCCTTGTCCGCTTTTTGCCTTCCTGTTGTGGGAACCCTGTTATTCTCTGTTTTTATGGAAAAAATTCTGATTCGCTACACGCCTGAAACAGAAAAATGCGGCTGGTACGCGGAGCAGTAAAATAAGATTGGAGATGAAATATGAGTAAATTAAAAATGGCAAAAGGCTGTCAGGTCAAAGTCTTTGACCCTGAGTTGGTACGCCGCCGATCCCGAAAGGAATCCATGTAGATCATCTGCCGGGCAGGCCGGATATGGCTGCTTTTCTGGACGGACCTGTGGTGCTGGCCGGGCTGTGCGGGGAGGAGCGCACCTTGTACGTGGATCCGCAGGAACCGGAGCAGGTTCTGGTCAGTGACAATGAGAGGGAGTGGGCTTACTGGCAGAATACATATAAGACCATCGGGCAGGACACAGGCATCCGGTTTGTTCCGCTCCGTCAGGTGGGGTATGAGGAATATCAAATTTATTTTCCGCTTAAAGGGAAAAATCATGATTCCCCACTTGAAAAGTAGAAAACCTTACGGTATAATCTCAATGATATGGGGTATTTGGCCAATGTCCATGTACCCCTTTTTTGTGGAAAAACCAGAACAAAACAGGAACCGATAAGGAGATTAATGATAATGAGTACCGTAAGAACAAGATTTGCCCCAAGTCCCACAGGAAGAATGCATGTGGGAAATTTGAGAACCGCTTTATATGCTTATCTCATCGCAAAGCATGAGAACGGAAGCTTTATGCTCCGTATTGAGGATACAGACCAGGAACGTTTTGTGGACGGCGCGCTGGAGATCATTTACCGCACACTGGCTAAAACAGGACTTATCCATGACGAAGGACCGGACAAAGACGGCGGATACGGCCCTTATGTCCAGAGTGAGAGAAATGCCCAGGGTATTTATCTGAACTATGCAAAACAACTGATCGAGCAGGGAGATGCCTATTACTGCTTCTGTACAAAAGAGCGCCTGGATTCCCTGAAAGCCAGCGTGGGAGAGGACGGCAAAGAGATCGCGGTCTATGATAAGCACTGCCTGCATCTTAGCAGGGAAGAGGTGGAAGCAAAGCTTGCGGCGGGAGAACCTCATGTGATCCGTTTTAATATGCCCACAGAGGGAAATACAACCTTCCATGACGATATTTACGGTGACATTACGGTGCCGAACAATGAATTGGATGACCTGATCTTAATTAAATCCGACGGATATCCCACCTACAATTTTGCAAATGTTATTGATGACCACCTGATGGGAATCACCCATGTGGTGCGCGGAAATGAATACCTGTCTTCCTCACCGAAATACAACAGGATATATGAGGCATTTGGCTGGGAGATCCCCACCTATGTCCACTGTCCTTTGATCACCAATGAGGAACACAAAAAGCTGAGCAAGCGTTCCGGACACTCTTCCTATGAGGACTTGACAGACCAGGGATTTCTCACAGAGGCTATTGTGAATTATGTGGCGCTGCTTGGATGGTGCCCGGAGGACAACCGTGAGATCTTCAGTCTGGAAGAGCTGGTGAAAGAGTTCGACTATCATCACATGAGCAAATCCCCGGCAGTATTTGATATGACAAAATTGAAATGGATGAACGGGGAGTACATCAAGGCTATGGACTTTGACAAGTTCTGTGACATGGCACTTCCGTTTGTGAAAGAGGCTGTAAAAAGTGATCTGGACTTAAAGAAAATCGTTCAGATGGTTAAAACAAGAATCGAAGTATTTCCGGATATTCCGGCACTAATTGACTTTTTCGAGGAAGTACCGGAGTATGACGTGTCCATGTACACACACAAGAAAATGAAAACAAACCCTGAGCTTTCACTGGAAGTTCTAAAGAAAATCCTTCCTGTCCTGGAGGACTTCGAGGACTATACAAACGATGCGCTGTATGATCTGCTCTGCGGTTTCGCGAAAGAAAACGGTTATAAAAACGGACAGATCCTCTGGCCGATCCGTACCGCGCTTTCCGGCAAACAGATGACACCCGCCGGTGCTACCGAAATCCTGGAAGTGCTGGGAAAAGAGGAGTCCATGAAACGCCTGCACGCAGCAGTGGAAAAGTTAGAGTGTGTGTAACATTTTAAGCCAGGCATAAACAAACCGATAATGGAGTAACCCATATATGCAGAAAAATTCCGCACAGGAACGAGCAGTTTCCCATAACCAGGGCCCCATGATGCTTCTTGCAGGCCCAGGTTCCGGGAAGACCACCACCATCACCAGGAGGGTGGCTGATTTAATAAAGAAATATCAGGTGACTCCTTCGTCCATACTGGTGGTGACGTTTACAAAAGCGGCTTCCAGGGAGATGAAGGAGCGTTTTTTACGCCTGTGTGAAGAGGAGGGAATGCAGGGGGCATACAGGGAGGTGACCTTCGGCACCTTTCACGGTATCTTTTACGGGATCCTGCGCCATGCCTACCGGCTGTCCGCAAAAAATATTCTGGGTGATGAGCGGAAATACCACATCCTGAAAGAGATCGTTTACCGCCAGAAAATGCGGATTGATGATGAGAAAGAATTTTTTGAAGGTCTGGTACAGGAGATCTCAATTGTTAAGAACGGCAGAATGCCCATAGAACATTACTACTCCGCCAACTGCCCGGACGATACATTCCGGAAGATATACCATTCTTATGTGGAGGCCTGCAGGCAGTCCAGGCTTTTAGATTTTGATGATATGCTACTGTATTGCTATGATCTTCTCACAAAGAGAAAAGATATTCTGGCGGGATGGCAGGGAAAGTTTCAGTATGTGCTTGTGGATGAGTTTCAGGATATCAACCAGCTTCAGTATGACATTATAAAGCTTTTGGCAGCGCCGCAGAATAATCTTTTTATTGTGGGGGACGATGACCAGTCTATCTACGCGTTCAGGGGAGCGAAACCGGAGATCATGCTGCATTTCCCAAAGGACTTTCCGGATGCGGGGAGAGAACTGCTGGCCTGTAATTACCGCTCCACAAAGCGGATCGTAGAGACTTCCAAAAGAGTGATCGGGAAGAATAAGAACCGTTATCCAAAAGAGTTTTTTACGGATAATGAGGAGGGAAAACCAGTAACGGTACGTGGATTTGAGGATGGCAAGGAGGAGGAGCTTTTTGTGAAAGAGTGTATCCGGAAGGCGGTGAAAGAGGGGACTCCTTATGAAGAGATCGCTATACTCTACCGAACCAATCTTGGGGCCAGATTTCTGGTGGAGACACTGATGGAATACCAGATCCCATTCCAGATGCGGGATGCCCTGCCAAATCTGTATGAACACTGGATTTCCAGGAATATCATCTCCTATATAAAACTGGCCCAGGGTGACCGGAGCCGCCGGGAATTTTTACAAGTGATGAACCGTCCGAACCGTTATATATCCAGGGAATCCCTTGACGATGCCACCGTTTCTTTTGAAGGCCTGCGCTGGTTTTACGAGGGAAAGGACTGGATGTGCGACAGGATTGACAAACTGGAGGAAGATTTGAACACATTAAAGCCCATGACCCCATACGGCGCGGTCAACTATATCCGGTATGGGATCGGATATGAAGAATATCTGAAAGATTACGCGTCTTACCGTAAGATCAAAGTGGATGACTTGTATGAGGTTATGGAGGAGCTGGCTGAGAGTGCAAAGGGATATAAAAGCTTCGGAGAATGGTTTGACCACATAGCAGACTACACGGAAAAGCTGAAAAAGCAGGCAAAGAAGCAGGATATGGAGAAGAAAGGCGTTACCGTATCCACGCTTCACAGCATCAAGGGACTGGAATATGACAGGGTATTTCTCATGGATGTAAATGAAGGGACAATACCGTATCACAAAGCAGTTTCGGACAGCAGTATTGAGGAGGAGCGGAGGCTCTTTTACGTGGGCATGACAAGAGCCAGGAAAGAGCTTTACATACTCTATGCAAAAAGCCGGCATGATAAGGATTTGGAAGTGTCCAGATTTCTGGTGGAAAGCGGGCTGGTGCCGGAAGAGTTGAAAAGAGGGCAGTGATCATGGAAAAGGTTTGGATTTTTTATGGGAAAACAGATGCATTATCCGGTAAAGCGGAGGCAGGAGGGGAAAAGGGAAAGTATGAAACGCGGGCCGGAAGGCTGCTTCTTTGCCATGCCCTGAAAGAGGTGTACGGATTGTACCTGCCCAAAGGGGAAGAAGGGCTTGCGCAGCTGGAGCGTATGCTGTCAAAGGGAAAAAACGGAAAACCTTATCTGCACGGTTACCCGGAAATCCATTTTAATATCAGCCATTCCGGCGCATATGCGGTCTGTGCTGCGGCGGGGGTTCCGGTAGGGATCGACGTGCAGATAAGACAGCCGGTGCGAGGCAGAAGACTTTTGGAACGGACCATGAATATCCGGGAACAGGAAGTGATCAGAAGTGCGGATGACCCGGAAATGACATTTGCGGTTTTCTGGGCACAGAAGGAGAGCTATCTCAAATGGAGCGGGGAGGGGATTACCAGGGACCTTTCAAAACTTTCCATGGAACATGCGGTTATGGAGGAGATCCCCATTGAAAAAGGATATGTCTGCCAGGTCTGCGCAGCCGTACCGTTTCATTGGGAAAAAATAAAATTACCGCTTCACAGCCTTTGAACTGTGCAGCGGCAATATGCTATGTATACCCAAGAGCTGAACTGTTACGAAAATTCGTCTATTTTCTTCAGTTCCTCTTCTGTAAACGGTGCGCTTTTTATGACCTTCAAATTATCAAGGATCTGTTCGGGTTTGGATGCGCCCACAAGTACACTGGTCACCACATTATCTTTTAATACCCATTTCAGCGCCATCTGCGCAAGACTTTCCCCTCTTTCGGATGCGATCCGGTCAAGACCCCGGATACAGGCAAGACGGCTGTCAGAGAGCTGGTCTGCATTTAGGAAACGCCCGTCTGTAACGATCCTGCTGTCAGAGGGGATTCCTTTCAGATAACGGTCCGTCAGCATGCCCTGGGCCAGGGGGCTGAAGGAGATGATCCCTTTTTTCTCCTCGGCACAGGCATCTTTCAGACCATTTTTTTCTATGGTACGGTTGAAAATGTTATAGGAATTCTGATTAATGATAAAGGGGCATTTCAGATCCTTTAGTATGGCTGCAGCTTTTTTCATAGTTTCCCCATCGTAGTTGGAGAGACCAACATACAGGGCTTTTCCGCTTCTTACCGCTTGGTTCAGGGCCTCCATAGTCTCCTCAAGGGGCGTTTCCGGGTCCATTCTGTGGTGGTAGAAAATATCCACATACGCAAGGCCCATACGCATCAGGCTCTGGTCCAGGCTGGCAGTCAGATATTTTTTACTGCCCCAGTCGCCGTAAGGACCCGGCCACATATCATAGCCAGCCTTGGTGCTGATGATCATTTCATCTCTGTAAGGAAGAAAGTTCTCCTTTACGATCCTGCCGAAGTTCTTCTCCGCGCTTCCTGGCTCGGGGCCGTAATTGTTAGCCAGGTCAAAGTGGGTGATCCCGTTGTCAAAAGCAGTGAAACAAAGTTTTTTCATGTTGTCATACACTGCGGTGTCTCCGAAATTATGCCACAAGCCCAGGGAGACTTCCGGAAGCTTTAAGCCGCTGTATCCGCAGCGGTTGTATTTTATAGTATCATATCGTCTGTCGTTTGCTCTGTACATGTGCGTTCTCCTTTACTCAATGATGATGCATTCTTTTGGTATCATTTCAGACAGGTCTGTGTATTTACTGCACGGATCGTATGAATGCGTGGCAGCAGTAAGTATCCAGCCCATCTGTTCTGTCTTTACAAAGTCTATCACCTCAAGTATACTTGAAGTCAATGAAAATCTGAATTTCGTCACATTTACGGAAAATAAGGAGGTTATTATGGCAGCATACACAATAAAACAAGTTTCTCAGATGTTTGGACTTCCTGCATCTACACTGAGGTATTATGAGGAGATTGGCCTCCTGCCTGTTGTGGAGAAGACGAAGGCAAAACAGCGTATTTATACAGAAGAACACATAAACCGTCTGGGAGCAGTCTGCTGTTTTAAGGAGACAGGCATGTCCATGGCAAAGCTCTTGGAGTTTTTTACATATGAAGAGCAGGAACAGGAGCACATTGATGAGATTTTAGTCCTTCTCAGAGAGCAGGAAAAGCATGTAGCCGGGCAGATAGAAAAACTAATGTCTGCCCAGAAGCAGTTAAATCGCAAGCTGAACTATTACAAGGACATTAAGAAGTCCATGGACAACGGCAGTGCGTATCCTTGCTGGGCTGACTATTGGAAATAGTTTGGAGTAAAGGGCTTATTGATAAGAGCGATAGGCATATACTATTGACAAAAGATTGCTGAAAGGCCTATACAAGACAGAACGGGATGAGATTGGAAGAACGCTGATAGATTTTCTTAATGGAGCGGCAGTCGAAAATCAGGAAATGATGTGTGAGGCACTGTCTCTGTTTTCAGATATACCCCTTGATCTTGTGGACTGCATTCTGATTGCAAGGCAAAGGGTATTGGGAGATGAGGGTGCAGGTTTTGATAAAAAGCTGAATAAGATGCTATCGCAGAAATGTGGTAAAAGGCGCTTTGTATCGTATATGCAGGGCGCTTTTTTGTGCGGAAAATCTGGATGGGGGGAGGTGTTTTCATGTATCCGGCCAGAAACAAGACCGCCAGCACTAAAGGGTATTGATCTTTTTCTGGTTAAAGGCTTTTCGGTACTGTGTTGGTGTCATGCCCTCAAACTGCCGGAACAGTTTCATGAAATGCTTTTCATCGGTGAATCCGCACATGGAGGAAATCTGCCGGATGGTCAGGGTATGACTGTTCAGCAGATTTTTTGATACGTGGATGCGGGTGCGGTTAATGTAAGTGATAAGGGGATAGCCCGTGTATTGTTTGATCAATGCGGACAAATAAGTGGGATGGTATCCGAACTTTTCCGCCAGGCCGCTGACCGTCAAAGGCTGGTCAAAATGACTCTGCACCCATTCCATAATATCCTGCACAGAAGTTGGCAGCATGTCCAGGCCAAAGTATTCAGCCTGCTGGTATTCACAGCTCATTTCCAGAAGCAGCAGATTCAGTGCGTGATGGCAGCTCCAGGTGATCTGATAACGATTCCGCTTTGCTAAGTCCAAAAGTTGAAGAAACAGGAGCTGGGAACGTTTCTCTGGGGAGATTTTGCCGTGTTCCGGAAGGCATATCCGTTCCTTTAACGCGGAATTGAAATGGCGGATGCTCTCTGTCGGATAATGATCTTCGGAAGAACGGGGCAGACTTTTGACGGTATCTGCCGGACTGCCCGGCAGCACAAAATGTACCCAGCAGTAGGAGAGGGATCCCTGGGTTGGCTTATAGCCGTAATGGGTACTTCCGGGAAAAAGGAGAAAAAATTCACCGGGGCGGACATCATACGTCCTGTTATTTTGACATATGTGCAGAGTTCCCTCCTGCACTAAGATCAAAACAAAAAAATCCAGGGTTCTGTGGAGATGCACAAATCCATTCTCGCTGACAAGATTTCCGCAGGTCAGATATTCTGCCGGCTTTGAAGCGTCACAAATACAAGATAACATCTGGGATATGACCACCTTTTCTTTTGTTTTATAAGTTGTATCAAAAACGGAAAATGGTACAATCATTTCAAGGATACAGCCGCTGCTGTGGATTGTTTTCCATCGCTCTATGATAGCACAAAGAATCTTGGAATTCAACAGATCAGAGCGTGTTTGAAAATTGCTTTCGGCAAGATGTGCGAATTTTCAAACACGCTCTGGCAGGGCTGCATGTGGATTAAAATAATAAGATATTTAGGAGGTACAGCATGTTAGAAAAGAAAGTGAAAATGATGCCCCTGGGCGATGTTTCCATTCAGGATGATTTTTGGAAAGAGTATATGGAACTGGTGAGAAAGCATGTGATCCCTTACCAGTGGGAAGCTTTAAATGACAGGATCGAAGGAGCAGAACCCAGTTACTGTATGCAGAATTTCCGGGTTGCGGCGAAAATGGAGGAGGGAAGTTTCCAGGGAATGGTTTTCCAGGACAGTGATGCCTATAAATGGCTGGAAGCTGTGGCCTACTCTCTGATGTGGCACCCTGACGAGACATTGGAGGCAACGGCAGACCAGGCTATTGAAATTATCAGTGCGGCACAGCAGCCGGACGGTTATCTGGACACCTATTATATCCTGAATGGCCTGGAGAAGCGCTTTACCAATCTTATGGACCACCATGAGCTTTACTGCCTGGGACATATGGTGGAAGGGGCTGTGGCTTATTATAAAGCAACCGGAAAGAGAAAATTTCTGGATACAGCCATTGGCTATGTAAATTGTGTCTACGATAATATAGGGAAGGAACCGGGTAAGAAACCCGGATATCCAGGACACGAAGTGGCTGAGATGGCTCTGGCGGCACTCTATGAAGTGACCAAGGATCCAAAGCATCTGGAGCTTGCCAAATATTTCATTGACCAGAGAGGACAGGCACCTCTGTATTTTGCCCAGGAGAGAGAAAAGAACAAGAATGACTTCTTCTGGAAAGACAGCTATTTCCAGGATCAGTATTACCAGGCCGGCAAACCGGTCCGCCTGCAGGACAGGGCGGAAGGCCATGCAGTGCGTGCCGTATATCTGTATACGGGAATGGCTGAGGTGGCCAGTGCGTCCGAGGACATGGAATTATTTGAAGCCTGCCAAAGAATCTGGAACAACATTGTGGAAAAACAGATGTATGTAACAGGTGCGATTGGTTCCTCCCAGTACGGGGAGGCGTTCACGTTTGATTACGATCTGCCCAATGATACGGTTTACGCGGAAACGTGTGCTGCGATCGGCCTGATATTCTTTGCCAGAAGAATGTTTGAAATTACCCGGGACAGCAGATATGCGGATGTGATGGAGCGCTGCCTTTATAACGGAGTCATCAGCGGCATGTCTTTGGACGGCAAAAAATTCTTCTATGTAAATCCCCTGGAAGCCGTGCCGGAAGCATCCGAGAAGGACTTTTATAAAAAACATGTAAAAGTGGAACGCCAGAAATGGTTTGGCTGTGCCTGCTGTCCGCCGAATGTGGCGCGTCTTCTCTCTTCTATCGGCGGCTATGCCTTTGAATATAATGAAAAGGAATTTTTCATGAACCTTTTTATCGGCGGCAGCATGCATGCGGTTCTGGACGGAAAAGAGAATCAGTTCAGGGTGGAGACCGAATATCCATGGAACGGCCATGTGAAAATACAGGTTGAAAACGAAGCGGATACAGGATTTACCTATGCTATCCGTGTGCCTGGCTGGTGCCGCGGTTATAGCCTGAAGTTAAACGGGGAGGCAGTTAAATGTCCTGTGGAGAACGGATATCTCCTTATGGAGCGCTGCTGGAAAAATGGGGATGAGATTGTCTTTTCCATGGAAATGCCGGTGGAACTGGTGGCCGCCAATCCAAGAGTCCGGGAGGACATTGGCAAAGTGGCGGTTATGCGGGGACCTGTTGTATATTGCCTGGAGGAAGCAGACAACCAAGACCAGCTTCAGGAATTATACCTGAGTGAAAATCCGGAATTTGTGTTGAAATACGAAAAGGATTTACTGAAAGGTGTGGTGACACTGACCACAGAGGGAAAACGCCTCTCAGAGGAAGCGTGGGATGAAAAGACACTTTATAAACCTTATACGGGCAGAAAATTTATGCCTCAGACATTGAAATTCATACCTTACTATGCCTGGACAAACAGGACAGTGGGAGAGATGCTGGTATGGGTTAGGATCTGAGAACAGCGGAGCGCATAGATTTGTCTGCCTGTCTGCCGAAGGTTCTTCCAAAATGATACTTTTTTAAGGTCAGTGCAGCGAATGTGCAGACCTGTGGAACAGATACAATATTTTCCATCGTTCAGACTCGGAGAGGAGCAAGGATGGGAGAGCATATTTCCGTCAGGATTTATGCGTGAAATGCCAATTTGCGGACCCTCCATAATCTGGGCATTGCAAAAAAGTGTTTAACACGCTCTGGAGATATCCCGATTTTTTGCTTTATACCATAAATCAGGCCATAGCTGAAATGTGTCATTATATCAGCCATGGCCTGTTAGCTTGACTCCTTGTCCACTACTCTCATAGTTACAAGCAACAGTCTATGCAGATCCATTAAATAGCTACCCTAAGGTTACAATAAATGTCCCTCTGTCTCCTCATCCAGAGCGCTCCGCATTTCCTCAAGCAGGGCATCCTCCATAAAATACGGTTTCCCATACTGCAGATTAAAGTCATAATCAAAGTCCGGCGGATTTTTTCCTATATTATGCTGGATTATAGTCTCAGCCTTATCCAGAGCTTTTACAAGCTTTGCCTCAGGCGTTTTGCCATCCTCGTATTCCTGCCAGACAGATATAAAATGTTCTCTTTGTTTCTCCGGCAGAAGAGAGAATACCTTGTGGACAGCACGGTATTCCTCCTGATATTTCTGGGAACTGTCAGGAAGAAGTGCGGCGGAGATATCGCCTTCATAGATTTCTCCCATATCGTGAAGAAGACACATAAGCAGTGTCCTTCCGGCGTCCAGCTTCGGATATTGCTCCAGCATGATACCGGCAAAGAGGGCCAGGTGCCAGGAGTGTTCTGCGGTGCTTTCCTGTTCGCCGGTCCTTGTCCATGCTGTTCTCAGTACAGACTTTAACAGTTCTGTTTCTTTCATAAAAGCCAAATAGGCGTCTATGGTTTCTTTCATTGTCTACCATCCTCCCTGAATAAGTTATGAAAAATAAAAATATTTGGACTTGCAAAGATATTACCAGCATAAGATAAGAAGAAAAAAAGGTCAATAGTTTCCGTGCTAATAGAAGCATTTCATTGAGAACAGAGTGAACAGTAACGATATTTCTCGTATGAAATAGGGATTGTCCTCATATATTATTTTAAAGAGGTGAGACAATGAGAGAAAGGGATATTATACGTTTATTTCCCCAAAAGATCAGAACAGCCCTGGAACATGCGGAGTTTGATATGGAGCATCTGTATGAGATACGGCTCAGGGTGAATGCACCACTGATTTTAATTTACAAAGGGAATGAGTATTTTCTTACAAAGGATGGAAAACTGACCAAGCAGATGCAGGATGTCTGCCAGGTGGAGGCAAAGGACCTGCGGGAAACCATGGAGTACGTGAGCAATTACTCCATGTACGCATTTGAGGAAGAGATCCGGCAGGGATTCATCACCATTCAGGGAGGCCACCGTGTGGGAATTGCCGGTAAAACGGTACTGGACGGAGCAAAGATCAAAAGCCTGAAATACATATCTTATATGAATCTGAGACTATCACACCAGATAAAGGGATGTGCCAACCAGATTCTTCCCTATGTGGTCAATAAGGGAAATGTGTGCCACACATTGATTATTTCCCCGCCCATGTGCGGGAAGACCACTCTGCTTCGTGACCTGATACGTCAGGTCAGTGACGGCAATTCCTACCTGCCGGGTATGTCTGTCGGGGTGGTGGATGAGCGTTCAGAGATCGCAGGCTCCTATCAGGGGATTCCCCAGAATGATCTGGGGATACGGACCGATATTTTGGACTGCTGTCCAAAGGCAGAGGGCATGATGATGCTGATCCGTTCCATGTCCCCGGAAGTGGTGGCAGTGGATGAGCTTGGGGATTATGAGGATATCCACGCCATAGAATCAGTTATCCACTGCGGATGCAAACTGTTTGCCACGGTCCACGGAAGCTCGATTGAGGATATTAAGAGAAAGCCCCTCATGCAGCGTCTGGTGCAGGAAAAAATATTTGAGCGGTACATTATCCTGTATAATAAGGACAAGGCAGGAAAAGTCAAGGCCGTGTTCGATGAGAGAGGCACCTGCCTGTTTGATGAAAAAAGGAGGAGAGGAACCCTATGCTGAAAGTGCTGGGCGTCTGTCTTGTGGTACTCTCCTGTACGGCTCTGGGCTTTGAGAGAAGCCTGAGGCTTACCAGAAGGCTTGCCGGCCTTCGGGAACTTCAGCGGATGGCGCTTCTCATAAAGGGAGAGATCAGCTACCGCAAGGAGGCCCTTCCTGAGGCTCTTTTGCGGGCTGCGGGCAGATTGACCCCGCCGTTCTCAGATTTTTTGAAGAAAGTTGCAAAACGGGCGGATGCCTACGACGGAATCGTATTTGCCGATATTTTTATGCAGGAGGCAGAATCCGCATTCAGGGACAGCGCATTTACAAAAGAGGATAAGGAGGAACTAAGACAACTGGGACAGTATCTGGGATACCTTGACATCACCCAGCAAGAAAATGCCATGGCTTTATTTCAGCAGGAATTGGAACGGAAGATCCAGTTGATCCAGTCTGAAATCCCTGCAAAAAAGAGGCTTTATCAAAGTCTTGGGGTACTTGGCGGAATTTTTTTGGCGATCACTCTTATCTGAATGTAAGAAAACGGGAAAACAGCAGACGAAAAAGGCAAGGCACACGGGACAGAAGGTGAGAGGAAGGGAGGAAGAATCTTGGAGGTGACAATTTTATTCAAAATCGGTGCAGTGGGGATCCTGGTCTCTGTGCTGTGCCAGATTTTAAAACACAGCCAGCGGGAAGAACTGGCTTTTTTGACAAGCCTTGCCGGACTTTTACTGGTACTGTTCTGGGTGCTGCCTTATATCAATGATCTATTCCAGACCATACAGGAGTTATTTGCGCTGTAGAGGGAAAGGAGGGCTTTGGATGGAAGTGGTGAAAATCGTCATGCTGGGCATGACAGGAGTGGTGCTGGCTCTGTTTTTAAAAGAGACAAAGCCGGAATACTCCCTGTATCTGAGCCTGGCAGTGGGAATCTGCATCTTTACCTTCATGGCGCAGAAGCTCTCCTATCTGCTGGACTCTGTGCTGAAGATCCAGGAATATGTGCCGGTGGACACAAAGTATCTGACCATACTGCTGAAGATGATAGGGGCAGCCTACATCGGCCAGTTTTCAGCCAGTATTTGCAAGGACGCGGGATACGGAGCCATTGGGAACCAGATTGAGATTTTCGTTAAACTCTATATCATGGTAATGTCCATGCCGGTGCTTCTGGCTCTGATGGAGGCCATTTACGGGTTTTTGGTATGAAAGGGGGGATTGGAAAAAGAGTCAAGGCAGCAGCATGTGTGCTGGCAGTGCTGTTTCTGGTATTGTCTGCAGCAGTGGAGGTGAAAGCCTCTTTTTTTTCGGCAAATGCGGGACAAGAAGTGATGAAGAACCAGCCTCAGGGGACAGTATCACAGGATGGACAGCCAAATGAGGAAGCGAAGAATAAGACAGCACAAGAAGATATCGCAGGAGAAGCCAAAGGAGAGGACGGGAGTGCAGCAGGAGAAGCCAAAGAAGAGGACGGAAGTGCAGCAGGAGAAGCCAAAGAAGAGGACGGAAGTGCAGCAGGAGAAGCCAAAGAAGAGGACGGAAGTGCAGCAGGAGAAGCCATAGGAGAGGATGAGGATACAGCGGAACCGGAGGAAGAAAAGTCAGAGGAGGAGATCAGGCAGGACACCCAGAGCGCCACAGCAGAGAAACTCATGGACGACATGGAGATGGAGCAGATGCAGGATGCCATCAATGAGCTTTTGGGAGAAGAGAGTTTTAGTCTGGAGGATGCCCTGCACAAGATTTTAAGCGGAGATAAATTATTTTCAAAAGAATATTTCATGACCCTTATAAAAAATTTCCTCTACAAAAACCTGGCCGCTGAGAGGGATACCATGATCCATGTGGTCCTGCTGGTCCTTATGGCAGCACTTTTTTCCAATTTTTCCAATGTATTCAACAATGGCCAGATGGGGGAAATCAGTTTTTATATTGTATACATGCTTCTTCTGGCAGCTTTGGTGCATTCCTTCGGCACACTCAGCATAGAGATAAGTGAGGGGCTGACAGGCTTTGTCACTTTTATGAAGGCGCTTATGCCCTCCTACTTCCTGGCTGTCACAGCAGCCACGGGAAGTGCCACGGCCATGGTATTTTACGAGGTGGTCCTGGTATTGGTGTATGTGGTACAGGTTATTTTTTTAAAAGGTGTTCTGCCGGGCATCCATATATACGTGCTGCTGCAGCTTGTAAACTTTCTGCACAGTGAGGACTTTCTTTCCAAGATGGCAGAGCTCGTGAGGACTGTGGTGGAATGGACCATGCGCACCTGTATCGCGGTTGTGATAGGGATGCAGATCATTCAGAACATGATAGGTCCTGCCATAGACACACTCAAGCGGGATGTCATCGGCAAGACTGCGGCCGCCATTCCCGGCATTGGAAATGCTATAAACGGTGTGACGGAGGTGGCCCTGGGGACTGCGGTTCTGGTGAGAAACGGGCTGGGGGTGATCGGCATGATCGTTATCCTGTGTGTTGGACTTCCCCCTGTCATCCGTCTGGGAATGACAACCCTGCTCTACAAACTGCTGGCAGCCATTGTACAGCCCATATCTGACAAGAGAATGGTGGGGGCTTTGGCCACCATCGGAGATGGCTGTATGCTGCTGTTAAAGGTACTGCTGACTATGGAGCTGCTGTTTTTGATAACCATTGCAGTTCTCACCATTTCTTTTATTGGGCATTAGCCCAAACATTCCAGGGAGGAGGCAGGCAATATGACAGAGACACTTTACGGCTGGATGCGGAACCTGGCGTGTTACTTCATATTCTTATCCGCGGTGATGCATTTTCTGCCGGACAACAATTATAAAAAGTACATTCAGTTTTATATGGGATTGCTGCTGATACTCCTTTTACTCTCACCTGTCCTGGATTTTCTTCATCTGGAAAATAAAATTGATGCAGGGGTGGACCAGTATATGGAAGAGGAGGAGCGGGACCGGGAGGAATGGGAGAATTATGCACGGGAAATCGAGGAGGAGTACGGGTGGAGCAAAGACGGTAGCAGCCCAGAGGCAGAACAACAGCAGGAAGATAATTCCCTGCAGGAAGGAGCGGTGGATCCATGAAGCCATTTCCGGAAATGCTGAAAAAAGAGCAGATTGTGGTAGTGCTGCTGGCAGGGATCCTGCTGCTTATCATTGCCATGCCTGTAAAGAAAAAGGATACGGAGGAGCAGACGCAGAAGAGTACACCGGCAAGTGAAACCAGCCAGCGAGCCAATTATGAGGACCGGCTTCAGGATCGGCTGAAAGAAGTCCTGGCTGAGGTAAAGGGGATAGGGAAGACAGACGTTTTCGTCACATTTGAGGATACGGGGGAGAAGGTGGTGGAGAAAGACGGCACAGACACAGTATATTCCAAGGATTCCAAAGGCAACCAGGAGCCTTATTTGTCCAATGAGCGCTATCCGAAGATCAGCGGCGTGGTGGTTGTGGCAGAGGGCGGGGAAGACCCCCACGTAATTCAGAATATTCAGGAGGCTGTGCAGGCATTATTTCAGGTGGAAGCCCATAAAATTAAAGTAATGAAGATGGTGACTGGCCGCTGACGTCTAAGCGCGTGTCTTTCGGCAGGGCAGTTGCTAAAAAGAATTAAAGGAGTAGCTCGCATGAAAAAAATCTTTAAGAAGAATCAGGTCATTATCACCGCGCTGGCAATCATGATTGCGGTTGCCGGGTACATCAATTATTCAGATAACCATCTGGGGATTGACAAAACACTGAAGAAAGCCAGCACAAACACAGCGGATGATAAGAGCAAAGAGACAGCGGACGCAGACGGGATCGTGGAGGATATTGACAGTCTGGATTACGACCTCACAGACGAATCCGCATTACTGGAGGAGAATGCAGCGGCAGAAAACGGGGACACAAGTACCACGGAAGACCAGAATACAACACAGGACCAGAGTTCCTCATCCACAGACGGAACCACCACAGGGGAAGACGGAAACACAACAGACAACAATGCAGACAGCAAAGATGCTTCCGCCGAGACACCAGGTGAGGCAGTGCTGACAGGGGCTTCCAACTTTGTGGCACAGGCAAAAGTGAGCAGGGAACAGGTGCGCTCCGCCAATAAAGAGACTCTTCTTGAGATCATCAACAATGAAAACATTGGAGACGAGCAGAAACAGGAAGCCATTGCCTCCATGGTCAAAATGACAGACCTGGCAGAGCAGGAGGAAGCTGCGGAACTGCTGCTGGACGCAAAAGGATTTGAGAACGTGGTAGTGAATCTGACAAACGATTCCGCGGACGTGATCGTTCCCCAAGAGTATATGGCAGATGACAAGCGTGCCCAGATTGAGGACATCGTAAAACGGAAAACAAGCGTTCCTGTAGAGAATATTGTGATCACACCTATGGATGAGGGGACTTCTGACGGGGAATAATGAAAGTTGATGTTCAAAAGTCACGGTTCCGCGAGGTGTTTTGCGGAGCAAAATCCCAAGTTAGCCAGTGCCAAAATGCAATTTTTGCATCGCCAAGCGTGTTACTGAGAACGGAGTGAACAGTAACTAATGAAGTGTGGAGAAAGTGTAAGAAAGCCTTGACACCATATTCCCGGTATACTAAAATGTTTTAAGCGTGTAAAAGAATAAGGAGGTCCCTCAAGTGGCTGACTATACGAAAGAAATTACGAAAAGACGTACATTTGCAATTATATCCCATCCCGATGCCGGTAAAACGACCCTGACGGAAAAATTCCTTCTCTACGGAGGTGCGATTAATCTGGCGGGAAGTGTGAAAGGAAAGGCAACTTCACGCCATGCGGTTTCTGACTGGATGGAAATTGAAAAAGAGAGGGGTATTTCTGTTACTTCCTCTGTACTGCAGTTTAACTATGATGGTTATTGCATTAACATATTGGATACTCCGGGACATCAGGATTTCTCGGAAGACACATATCGTACCCTGATGGCAGCGGATTCTGCAGTCATGGTCATTGATGCCTCAAAAGGTGTGGAGGCCCAGACCAGAAAGCTGTTCAAAGTCTGTGCCATGCGTCATATCCCTATTTTTACTTTTATCAACAAGCTGGATAGAGATGCCAACGATACCTTTGATCTGCTGGATGACATTGAAAAGGAACTGGGGATTCCCACCTGTCCCATCAACTGGCCTATTGGTTCCGGCAAGAAATTCAGAGGTGTGTATGACAGAGATACCAGGAAGGTACTCACCTTCTCTGATACCATGAAAGGCACAAAAGAGGGTATTGGGGAAGAGATCAGCGTCGACGAGCCCCGCCTGGATGAGGTGCTGGATGCGGAACAGAAGGAACAGCTTCTGGAAGAGATCGAACTGCTGGATGGTGCGAGTGCGGAATTTGACCAGGATCTGGTCAATGAGGGAAAACTGTCTCCCGTATTTTTTGGCTCCGCCCTCACCAACTTTGGTGTAGAGACATTCCTTGAGCATTTCCTGAAAATGACATCCTCCCCTCTGCCGAGAACTGCAGATATTGGTGTCATTGACCCCGTGAAGGAAGAATTCTCTGCTTTTGTATTTAAGATTCAGGCAAATATGAACAAAAACCACAGGGACAGAATTGCCTTTATGCGTATCTGTTCCGGAAAATTTGATGCTTCCCGGGAAGTGTTCCATGTCCAGGGAAATAAAAAAATGCGCCTTTCCCAGCCCCAGCAGATGATGGCTTCAGACCGGCATGTGGTGGAGGAAGCCTATGCAGGCGACATTATCGGTGTCTTTGATCCGGGCATTTTCGCCATCGGAGATACGGTATGTACGCCGGGGAAAAAATATGCCTATGAGGGGATTCCCACCTTCGCACCGGAGCATTTTGCCAGGGTGCGCCTCATGGACAGCATGAAGAGAAAGCAGTTTGTCAAAGGTGTCAACCAGATTGCCCAGGAAGGTGCCATCCAGATTTTCCAGGAGTTTATGGGAGGCATGGAGGAGATCATTGTAGGTGTTGTAGGTGTCCTGCAGTTTGATGTGCTGAAATACAGACTGGAAAATGAATATAACGTGGAAATACGTCTGGAGAGCCTGCCATATGAACATATCCGCTGGATCGCCAACAAGGAATCTGTGGATATAGAAAAGCTGACAGGTACCTCAGACATGAAGAAAGTAAAAGATATGAGAGGAAATCCGCTGCTTCTGTTTGTCAATGCCTGGAGCGTTGGCATGACATTGGACAGAAACGAAGGTCTGGAGCTTGCGGAGTTCAGCAGAAACTAGCAAAAAGAAATTATAATAAAATCCCTGCCCAGAAGCTGCCGGGAGGCGTCCCAAGATAGAAGGATGCCTTTTGGCAGAAACTGTCGGAAACAGGGATTTTTTTTATATAATTACCTGTTTTCACGGGAGTAAAAATACAGTATAATGAAAAGGCAGTAATTTCGCCAAAGGATATTGTCCACGCCGTGGACCGCAACTGCAAAACAGAGAGGGGAGAGTGCACAGCAACGGGGGTTATAAAATGGAATACCAAATAATATACGGCAATAGGACAACGCTGGGAATCCAGATCACACCGGAAGGGCATGTGGTAGTCAGGGCACCCCGGCATTACCCTAAGCGTAAGATCAGACAGTTTGTACGAATGAAAAAAGAATGGATACATAAAAAGGCAGAGGGCAGGAAAACAGATGCCTGGTATATCAATGCCCAGCCATACCAGAAGGAGGAAAAGGTGCAGTACCTTAACTCTGCCCTGGAAATCTTCACCGTGAAAGCAGATTACTATGCTGCGCTCATGGGGATTTCTTACGCGCAGATCGAGGTCACGGAAAAATACGGCCAATGGGGAAAATGCACAAAAGACGGCAGACTCCTTTTTAACTGGAGACTGATCCTGGCACCGGAGGAGGTGCTGGACTATGTGGTCATCAACACACTGGCCCGTGTGAAAAATTATCCCTTTTTAACTATCAGGATGGTGGAACAGGTTATGCCGGACTTCCAGGTATGGAAGCAATGGCTGAAGGAACGGTCCATTTTGTTATGGAGCCGTGAGTAAACAGAATATGTATCTGCTGAATCGTGGAGGTAAAGCTGTGAAAAGGCTTTACCTCCATTGCTGTTTTATGGAAACGGAGCAGGTTAGCTCCGTGGCAGCGGAACGCTTCGCTCAAAGTTTATCCCACCCCGGCCCGCCCTCATCCGCTTCCGTCCGCCCTTGATACCCATATGATTTTCCAGCATAAAAATTTCTCTTTTAATTTCCATAGGAATTTGGTATAATAACAACCAGGAGATTTTCCTATAGGAGGTTGAAACTATGGCGGAAGACAGAAATATTTATAAGATACATGATAACGGTTCGCTGGGTGAAGTGCAGATTGCTGATGAAGTAGTCGCTATCATTGCAGGACTGGCTGCTACAGAAGTTGACGGTGTTGGCTCCATGGCAGGAAATATCACCAATGAACTGGTAGGTAAGCTGGGCATGAAAAACCTTTCCAAGGGCGTCAAAGTGGACGTGCTTGAGGATGTTGTCTGTGTGGATTTAGCCCTGAATATTGAATATGGTTTCAATATCCTGGATACCAGCAAAAAGGTGCAGGAGAGAGTAAAATCTGCGATTGAAAATATGACAGGTCTGAATGTTTCCGATGTAAATGTGCGGATTGCCAGTGTGGAGATGGAAAAGACCAAATAAGGTGAAAAACCCTTCAGTACCCTGACAAGTGAAGCACAGCATTTTGAAGTGAAAAATGAAAAGGTGTCTTTTACAAAAAGGGCACCTTTTCTTTATAGAGGATTAGAGCGTGTCTGAAAATTCATTCCGGCAATCTGCACGCCCCACTTCGCGGTATATTTAGCCCCAATCCGGTCAACGCAGCCCACACTGCGCCTTCCTCACCGGGGCAAATCTCCCACAAAGTGTGACGCACAGCTTGCCGAAAGCAATTTTCAGACACACTCTGGAATAATTACAAACACAAACGGAGGATAACCATGGGTAGAAGAGAAATGAGGGAGCATATTTTTAAGCTCCTGTTTTTAAGAGAATTTAATCCGTCAGAGGAGATGCCGGATCAGATTCGGATGTATTTTGAATCCCTGGAGGAACTGGCTCCCATAAACGAAGCCTATATGCAGAACAAATACGAGAAGATTCTGGAACATCTGGATGAGATTGACGGGACATTGAACCAGGCGTCCTCCGGATGGAAAGTGAGCCGCATGAGCAAGGTGGATGTGAATATCCTGCGCCTTGCGGTCTATGAAATGAAATACGATGAGGATGTGCCTGTGAAGGTGGCGATCAATGAGGCAGTAGAGCTGGCAAAAAAATTCGGCGGCGATGATTCTTCCTCTTTTGTAAATGGTATTTTAGGAAAGATTGCCAAGGAGCTGTCATGAACAGCGTCTACTCCGTAGGACAGGTGAACACCTACATTAAAAATATGTTCACGCAGGACTTCCTTTTAAATAAAATCTATATAAAAGGGGAAGTATCCAACTGTAAGTACCATACTTCCGGTCATATTTATTTTTCCCTGAAGGATGAGACGGGAGCCATGGCTTGTGTAATGTTTGCAGGAGCCAGAAAAGGCCTGGCCTTCCAGATGAAAAACGGGGACAAGGTAATTGTGGGCGGCAGTGTGAATGTATACGAAAGAGACGGCAAATACCAGCTCTATGCAAAAGAGATCACCCTGGAAGGGGCCGGCCTTTTATATGAGCGCTATCTGGCTCTGAAACGTGAGCTGGAGGAGATGGGGATGTTTGCCCAGGATTATAAACAGCCCATTCCAAAGCATATCCGTATCCTGGGCGTGGTCACCGCTCCCACAGGGGCAGCCGTGCAGGATATACGGAATGTGGCAGGCAGAAGAAATCCATACGTGCAGATCATCCTTTACCCAGCTCTTGTACAGGGGGATGGAGCCAAAGAAAGCATTGTGAAGGGGATCCGGATGCTGGATGACTATGGCGTGGACGTGATGATCGTGGGAAGAGGCGGCGGTTCCATTGAGGATTTGTGGGCTTTTAATGAGGAGGAAGTAGCGCGTGCCATTTTCAACTGTAAGACGCCTGTGATATCAGCCGTTGGGCATGAGACAGACACCACCATTGCGGACTATGTGGCAGATCTGCGGGCCCCCACGCCTTCTGCGGCGGCAGAGCTGGCGGTTGGCGATGTGCGTATGTTGTTAAAAACTTTTGAGGATTACCGGGAAAAACTTTCCAGAAGTGTGGAAAACAAGGTTCTGCTTCTTCGGCAGCATCTGCGCCTCTATCAGAATAAGCTGCGTTTTTTAAGTCCCGAGAACCAGATTCGGGAAAAACGCCAGCATCTGATGGATCTGGAGGATAAGATGGAGGCTGCCATGAAGAATCAGATCTATATGGCAAGAAGAAGTCTGGATATTTACATTGAGAGGATAAAGGGATTGTCTCCCCTTGAAAAGCTGAATCAGGGATTTTCCTATGTGGAAGATATAAGACACCATGCAGTGACCAGCATAGCGCAGGTAAAGGTGGACGATACTCTGCATATACAGGTCAGCGACGGATGTATATCTGCGGATGTGACATACACACAGGCTTTGGGCAGAGCTAACCGGGGCGGCTGTGAGAAAGAGATGCGTGCTTGTGCCACAGGAAAACCGAAGGAAGATGGTAAATGTAAAGCAGACGAAACAGAGTAAAAACCGGGAAGAGGTGTGACATTTGGCAACGAAAAAAGAAGCAGAAGAAAAGACGATCGAAGAATCCTTAAAAGAACTGGACACCATTGTGGAAAAGCTGGAGAGCAGGGAAATTTCCCTGGAGGACTCCTTTACCATGTACCAGCAGGGGATGGAGCTTTTAAAACAGTGCAGCGGTAAAATTGATACTGTGGAAAAAAAGATGCTCAAGATGAATGAGAATGGTGAATTAAGTGAATTTTAAAGAAGAATTACAGAAGAAAACGTTTCTGGCTGAACAGGTCATACGAAAATATCTGCCGGAGGAGTCAGGGTTTTCTAAAAATATGGCTGAGGCAGTGAACTATAGTATGCTGGCAGGGGGAAAGCGCCTGCGTCCTGTTTTTATGTATGAGACATACCGCATGTTCGGAGGCAGGGAGGAACTTGTGGAGCCTTTTATGGCAGCCATGGAGATGGTGCATACACACTCTCTGATCCATGATGACCTTCCTGCCCTTGACAATGACGAGTACCGCAGGGGACGAAAAACCACACATGTGGTCTACGGGGAATCTGCAGCCATACTGGCAGGGGATGCCCTGTTGAATTACGCCTATGAAACGGCATTTGCCGCTTTTGATATGACCTGCGCATGCGGGGCGTCTATGCAGACTAGAATCACCCAGGCTCTCAAGATACTGGGCAGAAAAACCGGTATATACGGAATGCTGGGCGGTCAGGGCGTGGACGTGGAAAACGACGGAAAACCCCTTACCAGGGAAATGCTTGACTATATATATGAGAATAAGACATCAGCGCTTATTGAGTGCGCCATGATGATCGGCGCAGTGCTTGCAGGGGCATCCAAAGAGGAGACAGAAAAAATAGAACAGGCGGCAGGCCGTATTGGCATTGCCTTCCAGATCCAGGACGATATCCTGGATGTGACAGGCAGCACGAAAGAGCTTGGAAAGGCTGTGGGCAGCGATGAGAAAAACCATAAAACCACATATGTGACCCTGGAAGGAATGGAAAAAGCGGGAGAGAAGGTCAGAATTCTGACAGATGAAGCCATTGGGCTTTTGCAGGAGCTGCCCGGAGAAAAAGAGTTTCTCACAGAATTGCTGATCTCACTATGCACCCGCAGAAAATAGAGGTGCAGTAAGAAATGCTGTTAGAGCAGATAAAAAAAGAAAATGATATCAAGAGGATCCCGCCTGAGAATTTCCCGCAGCTTGCACAGGAGATCAGGGAATTCCTGCTGGAGCATTTAAGCAGGACCGGGGGGCATCTGGCTTCCAATCTGGGAGCTGTGGAGCTGACAATGGCTCTCCACTATGTCTTTGATTTGCCAAAAGATAAGATTATCTGGGATGTGGGGCATCAGTCCTATACCCATAAGATCCTGACCGGGCGGAAAGAAGGCTTTGACGAACTTAGAAAATTCGGCGGACTGAGCGGTTTCCCCAAAAGGTCGGAGAGCTCATGTGACGCTTATGATACAGGACACAGCTCCACTTCCATTTCTGCCGGGGTGGGGTATGTCAGCGCGCGGGATTTGTCAAATGAGGACTACCGGGTAGTCTCCGTCATCGGGGATGGTGCCCTGACAGGCGGTCTGGCTTATGAAGCCCTCAACAACGCAGCGCAGCTAAAAAGGAATTTTATCATTGTGCTCAATGACAATAAAATGTCCATTTCCGAAAATGTGGGAGGTATTTCCCAGTACCTGAGTAATCTGCGCACAGCAGATTCCTACACAGGGCTGAAGACAGAAGTAAAGCGCACACTGAATAAGGTGCCCGGCATTGGCCCTGCCATGGTGCAGAGAATCCACAAGACAAAGGACAGTATCAAACAACTGTTCATTCCGGGCATGTTTTTTGAGGATATGGGTATCAAATACCTGGGACCCATCAGTGGTCATGACTGCGGCCGTATGATCCAGGTGCTCAATGAAGCCAGGAAGGTGGAAGGCCCGGTGCTGGTCCATGTGCTCACAGAGAAGGGCAGGGGATATGAACCTGCCATGCGCCATCCGGCCAGATTTCACGGAACAGCAGCGTTTGACCTGGAACATGGAATTCCCCTGGCGAACAGAGGGAAGGCCAATTACACGGATATTTTTTCCACAGTCATGAGAAAATTCGGCGACAGGGAAAAAAAGGTGGTAGCTGTCACAGCCGCCATGCCGGACGGGACAGGGCTGAAACGGTTCCGCAATATGTTCCCGGAGCGCTTCTTTGATGTGGGGATCGCCGAGGAACACGCCGTGACTTTTGCGGCAGGTCTTGCCCTTGGGGGATTGATCCCCGTGGTGGCAGTCTATTCCTCTTTTTTGCAAAGAGCCATGGACCAGGTGATCGAGGATGTCTGTCTCCAGAATCTGCATGTGATATTTGCCGTGGACCGGGCAGGCATTGTGGGAAGTGACGGGGAGACCCATCAGGGATGCTTTGATCTATCCTACCTGTCTATGATTCCCAATATGACAGTCATGGCTCCGAAAAACAAATGGGAGCTTTCCGATATGATGAAGTTTGCGGTGCGCCACAACGGTCCCATTGCAGTCCGCTATCCGCGGGGCGCGGCCTATGACGGCCTGGAAGAGTACAGGGAACCAATGGTGTACGGTAAGAGTGAGATGATTTATAAGGGAAAGGACATTGCACTGCTTCCGGTGGGGAGTATGGTAAAGACTGGGGAGGAAGTATACCATTTGCTGAAAGAGGAAGAGAAAAACCCAACACTGGTAAATGCCAGGTTCGTAAAACCTCTGGATACAAAAATGCTGGACAGCCTGGCTGATGACCACAAAATGATTGTGACCATGGAGGAAAATGTAAAATCCGGAGGCTTCGGCAGCGCCGTGCTGGCCTATATGCATGAGAGGCATCCTCAGATCCGTGTGGTGATCGCGGCAGTTCCGGATGCGTTTATTTCCCACGGCAGTCCGGATGTGCTGAAAAAAGAAGTGGGTATTGATGCTCTGTCCATATATAAGAAGATCAAGGAGGCATACAAAGGATGAAAGAGCGTCTGGATGTGATGCTGGTAAAACAAGGGCTTGCACCGTCGAGAGAGAAGGCAAAGGCCATAATTATGTCAGGCAATGTCTATGTGGACAATCAGAAAGAAGATAAGGCAGGCTCCATGTTTGCCGATACCGTAAAGTTAGAGGTAAGGGGCAGTACGCTGAAGTATGTAAGCCGCGGCGGACTGAAGCTGGAGAAGGCTATGGAGCGCTTCGGCGTGACCCTGGAAGGCAAAGTGTGCATGGATGTAGGCTCCTCCACAGGAGGGTTTACGGACTGTATGCTTCAAAACGGGGCTGTGAAAGTCTACGCCATTGACGTGGGACATGGACAGCTTGACTGGAAGCTTAGAAATGATGAGCGGGTGGTCTGCATGGAGCGGACAAACATCCGCTATGTGGTGCCAAAGGACCTGGGGGAGAGCGCCGGTTTTTCCTCCATAGACGTATCCTTTATCTCCTTGACTAAGGTACTTCTGCCTGTTCGGGAACTGCTGCTTGAAGGCGGTGAGATCGTCTGCCTGATCAAGCCCCAGTTTGAGGCGGGAAGAGAAAAGGTGGGCAAAAAAGGTGTGGTCAGAGACCCCAAGGTACATGAAGAAGTGATCGAAAAAGTCATGGAATATGCAAAAAGTATTGGATTTGCTGCCCTGCACCTGGAATTTTCACCGATCAAAGGACCGGAAGGCAACATTGAGTACCTATTGCACTTAAAGAAAAAAGATGGAGAAGAACCAGCAGAAGATGCCGCTCTGGACGTTCACACAGTGGTAAGCGAGGCGCACAGAGAGCTGGACAAATAGACGAATGGAAAAATTTTTTATCATAGCCAACTGTGAAAAAGACGAGGGACTGAAAATTTCCAAAAAGGCGGAGGCTTATCTCAAAAGCAAGGGGAAAATGTGCACCATCGGGGCAGAGAAATCCTGTGAAAGAGATGTCAATAACCACTATACAGACGCGTCTGCCATTCCGGAAGGGGTGGAGTGCGTTATTGTTTTGGGCGGGGACGGTACACTGCTCCATGCAGCCAGGGACGTGGTGGACAGGCAGATCCCTCTTCTGGGTATTAACCTGGGAACCCTGGGATATCTGGCTGAGATTGACCACTCCAATATTGAGTCAGCCCTGAACCACCTGATGCTTGATGAGTATACCATTGAAAAACGGATGATGTTAAGCGGCAGGGTATTCCATGAGGGAGAACTCGTGGCTGAGGACGTGGCGCTCAATGATATTGTGATCGGGAGAGAAGGCCCTCTTCGCGTTACCCGGTTTCACAATTTTGTAAATGGGGAATTTTTAAACTCCTACACAGCGGACGGCATTATTATTTCCACGGCAACAGGGTCCACAGGATACAGCCTCTCCGCAGGGGGACCCATTGTATCTCCGGAGACCAATATTCTGATCATGACGCCGGTAGCGCCTCATACCCTGAACACCAGAAGCGTGATCTTCCCGGCGGACGACGAGATAACCGTGGAGATCGGTGAGGGCAGGCAGAAGGGCATGGCACGGGCGGTGGCCTCCTTTGACGGAGATACCAATGTGATCATGACAACCGGGGACAGGATTGTGATCAGGCGTTCGATTCGGGATACCCAGATCGTAAAGATCAGCAATATCAGTTTCCTGGAAGTGCTGCGGCGGAAAATGAAGAACTGATGTTTAGCTGTCTATGCGGTTACGAATTGACGGCAGCAGAGTGTTCAAATATGGAATAAGTGAAATTTTATAGAAGGAGGGAACCATGAAGATTGCCAGACATTCAAAGATCATTGATCTGATCAACCAATATGATATTGAGACACAGGAAGAATTGGCTGCAAAACTGCAGGAGGCCGGCTTTGCGGTAACGCAGGCCACCGTATCACGTGATATCCGGGAACTGAAGCTGATGAAGATCGCCAAGCCGGACGGAGGCTCCAGGTATACGGTCATGGGACCCAGGGACAGCCAGAACAGCGAGAAATACATAAGGGTTCTCAAAGATGCTTTTGTATCCATGGAGATGGCACAAAATATTCTGGTGATCAAAACGGTTTCCGGTATGGCAAATGCTGCGGGCGCAGCCCTGGACAATATGAATTACAGCGAAGTGGTGGGCTGTATTGCCGGGGATGACACCATTGCCTGCATCAACAGGAGTACAGATGATACTATCATTTTAATGGATAAGATCAAAAAAATAATCCATGCTTATGAAGAGAGTACAAGGTAAAAAGTATGCTGGTACATTTACATGTAAAAAATCTGGCGCTGATTGACGAGATAGAAGTGGATTTTGCGGAAGGCCTGAATATTCTCACAGGTGAGACAGGCGCCGGTAAATCGGTCCTCATCGGTTCCGTCAATCTGGCATTGGGACAGAAGGCTTCCAAAGAGATGATACGGGACGGCGCGGAATTTGCTTTTGTGGAGCTGGTTTTCGAGGTGAATGAAAAAACAGCGGCACATTTGAAGGCCATGGATATTTTTCCTGAAGATGGGCAGATTATTATCAGCAGGAAAATCACCGGAAGCAGAAGTATCTGCAAAATTAACGGGGAAACCTGTACCGTGTCTCTGGTTAAAGAAGCTGCCTCTTATCTGCTGGATATCCATGGTCAGCATGAACACCAATCCTTATTATATCCGGAAAAACAAATGGATATTCTGGATGCCTATGGCAGGGAGGATATTTGGCCGGTCAGGGAAAAGACAGCTAAGCTGTACAGAGAATATGCAGATATGAAAAAGGAGCTTTCCACCTACCAGCTTGACGAGGAACAGCGGAAGCGGGAGATGGATTTTCTTGCATTTGAGATTGGTGAGATTGAGGATGCCCAGTTAAAGGAAGGCGGGGATGAAGCTCTTGAGACAAAATACCGCCGCCTGATAAACAGTAAAAAAATCACGGAAGCACTGGATGAGATATATGAACAGACCGGATATGAGAGGGATGGAAGCGCGGACAGGATCGGAAGAGCTGTGCGGCGCCTTGCCCAGGTTACAGAATTTGACGAAAATCTTTCCGGGCTGTACGCCTCATTGAGTGATGTGGATGCGCTTTTAAGTGATTTTAACAGGGAACTGTCCTCTTATCTAAATGATTTCTCTTTCTCCCAGGAAGAGTTTTTACAGCTTGAGGAGAGACTGAACCTGGTGAATCATTTAAAGGCAAAATACGGAAAAACCATTTCTGATGTTTTTCTTTATAAAGAAGAGAAAGAAAAAGAACTGGAACGTCTCCGAAACTTTGAACATTACAAAGAGCAGCTGAAACATGAGCTGTCCGGGAAAGCGGAGGCACTCACAAAGAAAAGCGAAGCTCTGACAAGAGCCAGAAAAACCTGGGCAGGTAAGCTGGAACGCAAGATAACCCAGGCGCTGAAAGATTTGAATTTTCTGGAAGTGGAATTTCGTATTGATTTTGCTAAAAAGGAAGTCTTCACGGAAAACGGTGTGGACCGTATCTGCTTCATGATATCCACCAATCCCGGGGAACCGGTGAAAGATCTGACAAAGGTGGTATCCGGCGGTGAGCTTTCCAGGATCATGCTTGCTATCAAGACCATTCTGGCTGACAAGGACGAGAAGGAGACTCTGATCTTCGATGAGATTGACACGGGGATCAGCGGAAGAACAGCCTGGAAGGTGTCAGAAAAGATGGCGGTCATCGGAAGGCAGCATCAGGTATTGTGCATCACCCATCTGCCCCAGATCGCGGCCCAGGCGGATTTTCATTTTCTGATTGAAAAAAATGTGGAAAATATGGGCACACGGACCAGGATACAGAAGCTCGGCAGGCAGGAGTCTGTAAGAGAACTTGCAAGGATGCTGGGCGGTGACAGGATCACGGACGCCGTATTATCCAATGCTTCTGAAATGAAAGATTTGGCACGTCAACAAAAAAATACAAGATTGAAATAGATGAATCATCACATACTAAAAAGGGTACACAAGAGTGTATCCTTTTTTCTTTTTAAAAAAAATTATGAAAGGATGTGATTTTTTGTCGAAAAAGCGTAATTATCGGCGCCTTCTTTTCGTATTCTTAATAGCAGATATTATTGCAGCCGGCACAATGGGATATAAGGAGGTTAAAGACTCCATACCGGACAACTTGTATGTCCGTTCAGGAAATGAGGATGGGATCAGCAAAATGCTGGATAATCCTCTGGTCACTTATCCGGACACCCTGAACGTGGCGGACAGCGGCACCTACCGGATTCCCTGCAGCCTGCTTGGAGTAGTTCCGCTGAAGGATGTGAAAGTGGAGACTGTGGAGGACAAGTGGGTATCTGTATGCGGTATGCCCATAGGCCTTTATATGGACACACAGGGTGTTTTGATCGTGGATACAGGGGAAATCATAGGCAGTGACGGAATTCCCTGTGAACCGGCCGCTAACATTGCCAAATCAGGGGATTACATCCTGCAGGTGGATGGGGAAGCTGTTTCTTCCAAAAAAGATTTGATTTCCAAGATTCATGACTGTGAGGGAAAACCAGTGACACTTCTTGTAAGACGCGGGGAGGAGGAAGTGCCTATCTCCATTGATCCGGTGTTAGGTGAAGACCAGGAGTATAAGCTGGGAATCTGGGTAAGGGACAATACCCAGGGAATCGGGACTATGACTTATGTGGAGGAGGACGGCAGTTATGGTGCGCTGGGCCATGGGATCAGTGATACGGACACAGGGGAACTTCTCGATATATCAGGCGGGGAGCTGTATCAGGCACAGATCGTATCTGTATTAAAAGGGACAAAAGGTAATCCTGGTGAACTTTCAGGTTACATTGACTATGATGACAGCAAAAAGATAGGAACCATTGACAGCAATACGGAAAAAGGCATATTCGGCTCTGTCAGTGAGGGATGCATGTATAAGCTTCCCCTGACTTCCATGGAAGTGGGCTACAAACAGGAGGTAGAGACCGGGGAGGCGCAGATTCTGGCAGATTTGGAAGGCGGGGTAAAGGCATATCAGGTAAATATCACGGATATTTACAGAGACCAGGCGGACACAAACAAAGCCTTTGCCATACAGGTGACCGATCCGGAACTGCTTGCAGCAACCGGAGGGATCGTTCAGGGCATGAGCGGAAGTCCTATTGTTCAGAACGGAAAACTGATTGGCGCTGTGACACATGTTTTTGTACAGGATTCTACCAAAGGCTACGGCATTTTTATTGAAAAAATGCTGGAAGATTAGGTAAAAAAATATCTGCAAAATCAGGTTGAATGTCGAAAAAATGATGAATGTGGCGCAATACGGTGAAAGTTGTAAGATGATTTAGCTTGATTATGAAAACAACTGATAATATAATACAAGTAGTCTTCAGAAATGACGATTCAACAGGGCGCCCGTCATTTACTGAAGAAAAAGAGCAACATGACATGGAGGACGAGTTATGGAAAAGTTAAATGTCGCTATAGCAGATGATAATGAGAAAATGTTGGATTTACTGGGGAATCTCATCAATGAAGATAAAGAGCTGGAATTGGTAGGTCATGCCAACAATGGCGCCGATATATACGATATAATCAGAGAAAAAGAACCAGACGTTGTACTTTTAGATATCATAATGCCGAAAGTGGACGGTTTAAGCGTGATGGAACGTGTCGGTAGGGACGGCAACCTGAAAAAACATCCCGCTTTTATTGTAGTATCCGCTGTTGGGCAGGAACAGATCACAGAAGATGCCTTTAATCTGGGGGCCAATTATTATATTATGAAACCGTTTGACAACAAGATGCTGCTGTCCCGCATCAAGCACATCAGGCAGTCCAGGGACACAAGAGTGAAGGAACTGCGCAAAGTCAATGCATATGAGGATAAGGGTACTTATTTCGAGAGAAATCTGGAAGCAGATGTGACAAACATCATCCATGAGATTGGTGTTCCGGCACATATCAAGGGCTATCAGTACCTAAGAGACGCAATTATTCTCTCTGTCAATGACATGGAAATGCTCAATTCCATTACCAAGATCTTATATCCGACCATAGCCAAAAAACACCAGACAACACCCAGCCGCGTAGAACGGGCAATCCGACACGCTATTGAGGTGGCCTGGAGCAGAGGGAAAATGGATACCATAGACGAGCTGTTTGGCTATACCGTGAGCACAGGAAAAGGCAAACCAACCAATTCAGAATTTATTGCCTTAATTGCAGATAAAATCAGATTAGAATACAAGAAATAAAAAGCCGCCGCAAAAAGCACTTTTCATTGCACTGAAAATAGGGTATAATCATTATAATAGGCAGGTTGAGATACTGTCTAAAATATGCAGGCATGGCAGACTTGGGAGGTTTGTTTGGAGTTGCCTGACTGAAGGAGGGTATTTCATTGAAGAAGATATTGTTTGTGGCTTCAGAGGCCGTACCGTTTATTAAAACAGGAGGGCTGGCTGACGTTGTCGGCGCGCTGCCCAAGTGCTTTGATAAAAATTATTTTGATGTGCGGGTGATTATCCCCAAATACATGTGCATGAAGGAAGAGTTTAAGAACCAGCTTCAGTATGTTACACATTTTTATATGGACATAGGCTACCGCAGAGAATATGTGGGCATCATGCAGATGGAATATGACGGTGTTCAGTTCTATTTCATTGATAACGAATACTATTTTTCAGGATACCAGCCATATGGTGATATCCGTTTTGACATTGAGAAATTTGCATTTTTCTCAAAAGCCGCGCTATCCATTCTACCGGTGATCGATTTCAGGCCCGATGTGATCCACTGCCATGACTGGCAGACAGGACTGATACCGGTATATTTAAAAGACAGGTTCCAGGAAGGTACCTTTTATCAGGGAATTAAGACAATCATGACCATACATAATTTGAAGTTTCAGGGTACCTGGGATATTAAGACGATCCGAGAGCTGACCGGACTTCCGGCATATTATTTTACCCCTGACAAGCTGGAGTCATATAAGGACGGCAACCTCTTAAAAGGCGGACTGGTGTATGCGGATGCCATAACAACTGTGAGTAATACCTATGCAGAAGAGATCAAGACAGAATTTTACGGAGAAAAACTGGACGGACTGCTTCGTGCCCGCGCCCATGACCTGCGCGGTATCGTAAATGGAATCGACTATGATGAATACAACCCCGAAACTGACCGTATGATTGCGAAGAATTACAATGCGAAGACATTCCGCAAAGAAAAAGTAAAGAACAAGACAGCTCTGCAGAGCGAACTGGGTCTGAACCAGGATCCAAAGGCTATGATGATCGGTATCGTGTCACGTCTGACAGACCAGAAGGGCCTTGATTTGATCGCTTATGTAATGGATGAGCTGTGCCAGGATGCGATCCAGCTTGTAGTGCTGGGAACTGGTGAAGAACGATATGAGAATATGTTCCGCCATTTTGCATGGAAATATCAAGGCAAGGTGTCCGCCAATATTTTCTATGACAATGCATTGTCTCACAGAATCTATGCATCATGTGATGCGTTCCTGATGCCGTCACTGTTTGAGCCCTGCGGCTTGAGCCAGCTGATGAGCCTTCGCTATGGAACCATTCCCATCGTGCGTGAGACAGGCGGTTTAAAAGACACAGTAGAACCATATAATGAATTTGAAAGTACAGGAACAGGCTTCAGCTTTACGAATTACAGTGCCAATGAGATGCTCAGTATGATTCGCTATGCAGAGTCTGTATACTACGATAAGAAGCGCGAGTGGAACAAATTGATTGACCGCGCAATGGCCAAGGATTATTCCTGGTCCAATTCTGCGAACCAGTATGAGGAAATGTACAACTGGCTGATTGGATCATGACAGGGAACTTATAAGTTCTGGTATAAAATTGAGAATGAACCGGATACGGCAGAGGCTGTGTCCGGTTTTCTAGTACAGCGTTGCATAAGTCCTGCAGTAAACAGCTGATATCCGCGTCAGGTGTGCGCCTGCGAAGCCACGGCGTAGTTGGCACTACGGCTGTCTTTGCAGGCGTGCACTTGTTGTGGATAGCGGGGGCAGATTATTGTATTACTTGTGCAGCGCTGTACTGGTATTACAGAAAAAAGGTAAATTGAAACAAAGAAGTAGAGGTTACCCAAGAACTCCTCGTTGTTTAAGCAGATTAAGTGCCTGTGAAGTAGGCAAGACTTTTGATTTGTTCAAAGACGTTGTTCAAGAAAGCCTTCTGATGTATAAGGTTTTAAATCTGTAAGTATGTGCCAGATAGCGGTCAGGAGCATACGACAGATGGCAATGACAGAAGCCAGTGACATAACTCCTGTAATCCCTTGGAAAAGGAGGAAAAGCGAGCTTGCTTATACTCTGTACGACTGTGGGAATCAGTAATACCAATACAGGCAAAGATCCATGTTTTGTGGACATCAAGTCCACAGCAGTTGTTTTTAAGAATTTCAAACGACACAAAATAACCTCCTGAAGATTAATTGTTATAAAACTGACAGCGACTGGTCATCCGGCAAAATCGAGTCGACTTTGGAAGAGATAAGTTTACGGGCTACGGTATGCGCCATTCATTGATGCCTTAACGGATGACCGACAACATATAGAAATGCCAGGTCACCGCTATACAGCCCCGCCACTCACCTCCACGTGTTCTGTAGTGTGTCAGTCTTATAAGAGAATAATATCAGAAGGAAAATAGATTTAGAAAGCGGAAAGCAGATGAAGGGTTTCATAACCCTATCGGTGCCTTTCGCAGAAAGGTGGATTATAGAAATGAAAGTTCTTTTGACGGAAGATGATGATAAACTGCGCACAGAACTGGCACTGTTTTTCAAAATGCACGGGTATGAGACAGAAGAGATCACGGACTACAAACATGCAGTGGAAGAGATTTGTAGTGCAGGGGGCCAAATCCTGCTTCTGGACCTCTCCCTGCCTGAGGCAGACGGAAAGTATATCTGCAAAGAGATAAGAAAGCACTCCCCCATACCCATTCTTATCATCACCAGCCAGAACACAGAGATGAATGAACTTCTCTGTCTCAATTACGGGGCAGATGATTTTATAGCAAAGCCCTTTAATCCCCAGATCCTGCTGGCCCATGTGGAGGCAGTGCTGAAGAGGAGCCAGGGAGTACTGCAGGAGTCAGAAGAGATATCCTGCGGTGACTTTATTTTGGACATTTCACGGGGAGTGGCAAAAGCTGGGGACAAGGAGGCAGACCTGACGAAAAATGAGAGCAGGATCCTGTACTGTCTTGCAAAAAATAAGGGAAAAATTGTGTCCAGGGATGTGATGATCAATGACCTTTGGGACAGTGAACTGTTTGTGGATGACAATACCCTGACCGTGAACATTACCAGGCTTAGGGCAAAACTGGAATCCATTGGGCAGAAGGGTGTCATCCACACCAAGAGAGGGCAGGGGTATCTGTTGGAATGAGTCTGAGAGAATATTTAAAAGAGCGCTGGCTGCAGTTTACCCTGCTGCTGGCAGTGCTGACCGTGATCCTCCTCTTTGGGGTGCTGGTCATGATTCCCGGCTTTTACCTGCTGCTGGTGGGATGCGCATTTGTCAGTATTTGGTTTGTTGTATGGTGTACAGATTATATGAGAAAGCGCAGTTTTTACAAAACAGTGGAGAATCATCTGGCACATCTGGACCAGAAATACCTCCTTCCGGAGCTGCTTGAAAGCCCGGGTTTTTTGGAGGGAAGATTCTTGTATGAAACACTTCAGGAAATGATGGAATCCATGAACTGGCGCGTGGGGGAGTATAGGCGCAAGAGCGATGAGTATAAAGAATATATCGAACTGTGGGTCCATGAAGTAAAGCTTCCCATTGCCACCGGGAAAATGATTCTGGAAAACAACAGGGACAGCTATAGTGACAGCCTTACGGAGGAACTTGACAAAATAGATGACTTCACAGAACAGGCCCTTTTTTATGCCAGGAGCAATTATGTGGAAAAGGATTATATTCTGAAAAAACTGAACCTGGAAGAATTGGCCCGTGAAGTGATACGAAAAAATAAGAAAGCTCTCATAAAAGGAAAATTCATGATTGATCTTCATGATTTAGACGCATCTGTGTATTCGGACAGCAAGTGGCTGGCCTATATTCTGAATCAGATATTAGCTAACAGCATAAAATACCGGAGAGAAGGCAGAACGGTAATTGAGTGGTATGCAGTTACAGAAAAGGAAAAGGTTATCCTCTGTATGAGAGACAACGGGATGGGGATTCCTGCCATGGATCAGGGCCGTATTTTTGAAAAGGGATTTACAGGATCTAATGGCCGTTCCGGTAAAAAGTCCACAGGCATAGGCCTCTATCTCTGCAAAAAACTCTGTGAAAAAATGGGACACAGGATTTATCTCACTTCCAGGGAGGGAGAAGGATGTGAAGTGTTCATAGACTTTCCCAAGGGAAGCATGACCAGTTTTCTGGAGTGAGAGACCGGAAAAGGGCGGAACCGCCAAAGCGGCCCGCCCATATTTTATTGTTTTTGATCACATCAAAGGAACAGAGGTGTAAATACCACCGCCACAATTGTCATCAATTTGATCAGTATATTGATGGAAGGCCCGGAAGTATCCTTAAAGGGATCGCCCACCGTATCACCAACAACCGCTGCTTTATGCGCTTCGCTGCCCTTGCCCCCGTGGGCGCCTTCTTCAATAAACTTCTTGGCATTATCCCAGGCCCCGCCGGAATTTGCCATAAATACAGCCATTAACACACCGGTAACCAGTGCTCCTGCCAATAGCCCGCCCAGTGCTGCCGGCCCAAGGACCAGCCCCACAAGCAGCGGAGCTGCCACAGCCATAATGCCGGGAACCATCATTTCTCTCAAAGCCGCCTGTGTGGATATCTGCACACAGGAAGAATAATCCGGCTTCCCTGTCCCTTCCATAATGCCCGGAATGGTCTTAAACTGTCTCCGCACTTCCTCGATCATCTTATTCGCAGCCTTGGAAACTGAGTCCATAGTCAGGGCGGAGAACAAAAACGGCAGCATACCGCCGATAAGCAGTCCGACAATAACCTGTGGGTTCAAAATATCAATGGTATCCAGCTTTACCGCTTCCGCGTAAGAGACAAACAGCGCCAGAGCTGTGAGCGCTGCGGAGCCTATGGCAAAACCTTTGCCCATGGCAGCCGTGGTATTGCCCACAGAATCCAGCTTATCTGTAATATTCCGCACAGATTCCTCCAGCCCTGCCATCTCCGCGATACCACCAGCATTATCTGCAATAGGACCGTAAGCATCAATGGCAATGGTGATACCTGCGGTGGATAGCATCCCTACCGCTGAGAGCGCGATGCCGTACAATCCGCTGAAATGATAGGCAGCCAGTATGCCCACTGCAATAAAAAGAATGGGAAGCATGGTGGAACGCATTCCTACAGACAGACCGCTGATGATAGTGGTCGCTGCTCCTGTCTCAGACTGGGCGGCAATTTTCTGCACCGGTTTATAGTCACCGGAAGTATAGTATTCTGTCGAGATACCGATCAGCAGTCCAACGATCAGTCCGCTGATCATGGCAATAGCCGCTTTAAAATCACCAAAGAACATATGGCTTAACACAAGGGAAAGGGCCAGGACGATCACACTGGAACCATAGGTCCCCACTTTCAGCGCCTTACCCGGGTCTGTACTGCTGCTGGCTTTTACCAGGAAGGTTCCGGCCATGGAGGCCAGGATCCCCACGCCTGCCAGTACCAGCGGGAACACCGCGCCGGAGCCTTTAAAATAAATAAGACCCAGCGTGATGGCAGACACCAGAGAACCTACATAGGATTCAAACAAATCGGCCCCCATACCTGCCACATCTCCTACATTATCCCCTACATTATCGGCAATAACAGCCGGATTTCTGGGATCATCCTCAGGAATACCGGCCTCCACCTTTCCAACCAGGTCAGCACCCACATCCGCAGCTTTTGTATAGATACCGCCGCCTACACGGGCGAAGAGGGCGATGGAGGAGGCTCCCAGGCCAAAACCGGAGATGATGCCTGCGTCCTTTGTCACAAGATATACAAGGCTGACGCCCAGAAGTCCCAGGCCGGTCACACACATTCCCATCACAGAACCACCTGAAAAAGCAACGGAGAGTGCCTGTTTCATGCCGGATTCCTTTGCAGCACCGGCTGTGCGCACATTTGCTTTTGTGGCCACCTGCATGCCGCAGTAACCTGATATGGAGGAGAAAAGCGCTCCCATAAGAAAAGCGGCGGCTGTCATCCAGTTTTTCAGTGCAATCCCCAGTATCAGGAAAAAGACCACAACGAAAATAACCAGTATCCGGTACTCAGCCATTAAAAAAGCCTGTGCCCCCTCATGAATATAGGAGGCAATCTCCTTCATCCTGTCATTCCCGGCCTGCTGTTTTTTTATGGTGCAGGTCAGAAAGAAGGCGAAGAGTAGTCCCAGCATCCCTATAACAGGGACAAGATAAAGCAGTTGTTCCATAATATAATTCCCTTCCTTTCCCTGTGAGGACATTTGGCTGTGCAGGGGTGCGGAGGAGTTTCACCCGGCGCGGACGTATGTCCTGTCACAAATAAGTTTTTATAATATCATTATATAACAAATATGTATAAAATACATAAAAAAGCTTAAAAAAAAGAGAAATTTTTCGGTGATCCGCTAATTTTTACTGATAATGTTTGGGAAACCTTACAAATCTGCAAGATAAATGTAAGTTAAATCAATGGGATGGATCTTTAAATGGCTGTATAATAACATCATCCTAATTATTCAGCAGGTTCGTGCATTCACTGCGCTGACCGTAAGAAAGCGTTTCGCAGTTAGGCAAAAATCCCATCGCCGAAGGAGAGTCTGCATGGATTCTGCCTGTGACTGTGAAGGTACTGAACAGTTACGGATCATTGAACAAGGAAGGAGCTGTCATTATGAATACAGTATTAGAAGTAGCAAATGTGGAGAAATATTATGGAAATAAAAGTAATCTGACAAAAGCCCTGGACGGAATCAGTTTTTCCGTGGAGGATGGGGAATTTGTGGGAATCATGGGAGCCTCGGGAAGCGGGAAGACAACGCTGCTGAATTGTGTCTCTACCATAGACCGTGTGACAAGCGGAAAGATCATTGTCAATGATATAGACGTAACAAGACTTAAAGGAAACCATCTTAATCAGTTCAGGAGAGAGGCGCTTGGTTTTATTTTTCAGGATTTTAATCTTCTGGATACACTGACAGCCTATGAAAATATTTCCCTGGCCCTCAGTATCCAGCGCTTCAGCCCGGCTAAGATCCATAAGTCAGTAAAAGAGATTGCAGACAAGCTGGGAATTGAGGACATATTAGAGAAATATCCATATCAGATGTCAGGAGGACAGAAGCAGCGTGTGGCCTGTGCAAGGGCCATGATAACCAATCCGCAGATGGTTATGGCGGATGAGCCAACCGGTGCCTTGGATTCCAAATCAGCCAGAATGCTTTTGGAGAACTTTCAGTATTTAAACCAGCAGATGGCAGCCACGATCCTCATGGTCACGCACGATGCGTTCACCGCCAGTTATGCCAGCCGGATCCTCTTCATCAAAGACGGAAAATTGTTTAATGAACTGGTGAAGGGGCGGGATACCAGAAAAGAGTTTTTTAACCGTATCATTGAGGTAGTTACTCTCCTGGGAGGTGAGCTGAACGATGTTATTTAAACTTTCGGTTAAGAATATCAGAAAGAGTTTGAAGGATTATGCCATTTATTTTATAACACTGATCCTGGGGGTTGCTATATTCTATGTGTTTAATTCACTGGATTCCCAGCAGGCTATGACGGATTTGACGTCCTCCAAAAAGGAGATCATTTCACTTATGGTTACCATGCTGAGCGGCATCTCTGTATTTGTGTCCTGTATCCTGGCCTTTTTGATTGTTTATGCTAACAATTTTCTGATCAGAAGAAGGAAAAAAGAATTTGGTGTGTACATGACACTGGGAATGGGGAAAGGACAGATATCCAGGATCCTTGTGGGGGAAACTTTTCTCATCGGCCTTCTGTCTCTGGCAGTGGGACTGTTTATAGGTGTACTGGGGGCACAGTTTATGTCTGTGCTGGTGGTAAAGATGTTTGAGGTGGATATGGAGTCTTATGTCTTCGTATTCTCCAAAACGGCATTTTTCAAAACAATTTTATATTTTGGACTTATGTATCTGGCAGTGCTGGTATTCAATACCATCAGCATCTCAAAATGCAGCCTGATAGACCTTCTATCCGCAGGAAAGAAGGCAGAACAGATTAAGATGAAAAAGCCTGCGGTCTGCATGGTATTGTTTCTTTTTTCTGTAGCGCTTTTGGGTGTCCTTTACTATCTGGTGGCCTGTATTCCCACTAAACTGGATACAGGTATGTACGGGATCATTATTGCGCTGGGCTGTCTGGCGACGTTCCTTTTTTTCTGGTCCCTGTCAGGCTTCCTTCTGCATATGATGCAAAGAAACAGAAAATACTATCTGAAGGGTTTGAATGCTTTTGTCCTCAGGCAGATCAACAGCAAGGTCAACACTACAGTAGTTGCCATGACGATCATATGCATTATGCTTTTTATGACCATTACAGTCCTGTCAAGCGGACTGGGGATCAACCATTCTTTCCGGGAATCCTTAATGGAACTGACACCGGTGGATGTAGATGTGGAATATCTGCCCCCAAGCGGGGAGAGCGCCGGGACTCCTGTTACAGATAAACTGCAGGATGCAGGTTTTGATCTGCATGTATTGCAGGATGATTATGTGGAAATGGGAATTTACAGTACCGGGCAGCTTACTATGGGCCTGACCCTTGGGGAGAATATGTCAGAAGTGTCAAAAAAATTTATGTTTTTGAGTGCTGAGCTGGAGGAGGATATAGTCCGGCTGTCTGATTACAACCGGCTGGCAAAGCTCTACGGGAATGCCCAGTATGACCTGAAGGATGACGAATATCTGGTCCTGTGCAATATGGATGATGTAAAGATACAGAGAGATAAAATGCTGAAAAAAGGAGAGAAGATCCAATTAGATGGTATATCCTATTGGCCGAAATACAGGGAATGCCAGGATGGATTTCTACAGATGATGACAAACCGTATAAATCCGGGCATTTATGTGTTTCCTGACCACGCTGTGAAAGAAGAGTGGAGGAACAGGGGATTTCTGGCAGCCGATTATGCCAGACAGGACAAAAAAGGTGTGGAGGACGCGGACACTAAAATGAACGCGGTTCCTAGGGAACTGGGGATTTACAGCAACACCAGGACAGATATTGTGTCTGCAAGTATGGGACTTTCCACGATCGTCACTTTTGTAGCCATCTATCTTGGTATTATATTCCTTATCTCAGGGGCAGCCATACTGGCTCTGAAAGAACTTTCCGAGAGTTCTGATAACAGGGACCGGTATGAGGTGCTGCGGAAGATTGGTGCGGATGAGAGAATGATTAACCGCTCCCTTTTCAAACAAATTGGAATATTCTTCCTGATGCCTTTAAGCCTTGCTGTGGTGCATTCCATTTTTGGCCTGCAGTTTGTCAGAAGCATGATGATAACAGTGGGAGAAGTCAACCGTTTTGGTTCCATCTTCACCACAGCGCTGATCCTGCTTGTGATTTACGGCGGTTATTTTCTGACCACATATCTGGGCAGCAAACGAATTATTCAGGGGAAATGAGAATAAGAAAAACCTTGTCCAGCCATACTATTTCTGTAGACAAAACGGTGTTAGAACCACCAAAACAGAAATAGGAGGAAAATGTCATGACAGAACTTTCAGTACTTGACTTACAGAATCTGCGCCATTTGATCGGCGGATTTGAGACCAGCCACTGCAAAATGCAGGATTATGCACACGAGGCACAGGATCCCCAGGTGAAACAGTTCTTCCAGAAAGCTGCACAGTCAGCAATGGAAAGCAAACAGCAGCTTATGCAGTTTTTACAGTAGGAGGTAAGAAGAGATGACAGATAAGACAATGGTATCAGATACCCTGGTAGGTATCAACGGTGAACTGGGACATTACGGTGCAATGATTCCTCAGACAGAAAATGCTCAGTTAAAACAGACTTTAAAACAGATGAGAAACCAGGCAGAAATGTCACAGGAAGAGATTTATCAGATCGCAAGAGCAAAAAGCTATTACGTTCCTGCTGCAAAAGCGACTCCGGAAGAGGTCAGCCATGTAAAGAATGTACTGACACAGTTATCTGCTCAGTAAAAGGCCAATTGACAGAATAGCAAAGGCTGCGGTTCCAGGACAGCGGCTCGTGTAACGGCAAAGGGCATCGGGTGCTTATCCGGTGTCCTTTTTTCTTGACAAATTCGGCCGGATGCTACATACTTAACACATACCGTCAAGGGCAGTTCTGCCTTTTTATCTATTCAAGCAGCATTCCGCTGCGCCGGTATCCCCATTTAAAAAAGAACGCGCAGAAAGGATGTGATGCGTATTGCAGGCAGGAAAATAACAGTTGACAAGGAAGAAAAAGTGTACTATTATGATAACAGTAATACGAACATAAGTTCGTGAGTATGACAGAAGAAGAAATCATGAGATCAATCAAATAAAGGAGATAACAAATGGTCAAAGAAGATAAATTAAAAGCCCTGGACGCGGCTTTGGGTCAGATTGAAAAGCAGTTTGGTAAAGGCTCTGTTATGAAACTGGGCGATTCCTCTTTACATATGAATGTGGAGACTGTACCAACAGGCTCCCTGAGCCTTGATATTGCCCTGGGACTGGGCGGTATCCCCAGAGGAAGAGTAGTGGAAGTCTACGGACCGGAATCCAGTGGTAAGACCACAGTGGCGCTGCATATGGTGGCAGAGGTGCAGAAGAGGGGCGGAATCGCAGGCTTTATTGATGCGGAGCACGCTTTGGACCCTGTATATGCCAGACATATCGGTGTGGATGTGGACAATCTTTATATCTCCCAGCCGGATAACGGTGAGCAGGCTCTGGAGATTACAGAGACCATGGTACGCTCCGGCGCTGTGGATATTGTGATCGTGGACTCTGTTGCAGCTCTGGTTCCAAGGGCGGAGATTGAAGGTGATATGGGAGATTCCCATGTGGGCCTCCAGGCGCGTCTGATGTCACAGGCTCTCCGTAAACTGACAGCGGTCATCAGCAAATCCAACTGTATCGTTATCTTTATCAATCAGCTTCGTGAGAAGGTGGGCGTAATGTTCGGTAATCCTGAGACCACTACAGGCGGACGTGCCCTGAAGTTCTATTCCTCCATCCGTCTGGATGTGAGAAGAATTGAGGCCCTGAAGCAGGGCGGTGAGATTGTGGGTAACCGTACCAGGATCAAAGTGGTTAAGAATAAGATCGCACCTCCGTTTAAAGAGGCGGAGTTTGATATCATGTTCGGCCAGGGAATCTCAAAAGCCGGGGATATTCTGGATTTGGCGGCAAATCTGGGAATCATAAACAAAAGCGGCGCCTGGTATGCATATAAGGATGGAAAGATTGGCCAGGGACGCGAGAATGCCAAACAGTATTTGAAAGAGAATCCAGAGGTAGCAGAAGAAGTGGAAGCAAAAGTCCGGGAACACTACGGACTCACAGAAGGAAAGACAGAAAAAGAGAGCAGCAAAGATACAAAAGAAAAGAAGGCTGATGCCAAAGTTTCTGCAGCCAAAGCACCGGATCTGAAAGCCGCAGAGATATCTGCTGTCCAGAGTGCAAAGAAAGGAAATGAGGAGTAACTATTGACCAGGTCTGCGCATTTACTGCGCTGACCGTAAAAAAATGTTCAGGAGCCAGGCAATTTCATCGCGGAAGACGATTCTGTATGGATTTTTGCCTGTAACCGTGAAGGTACTGAACGGTCATAATGAGGAAATATAATGCTTGTCACAAAAATACAGGCGGTAACAAAACAAAAATATAGAATCGAGCTTGACGGACAGCCCGCCTTTGTTGTATACAAAGGCGAGCTGTCTCGCTATGGAATAAAAGAGGGGCATGAAATCTGCCGGCCGGTTTATGAGGAGCTTGTGGGACAGGTGCTCACAAAGCGTGCCAAACTGCGTGCTATGCATCTTTTGGAAAGCATGGACCGGACCAGGGCAGAGCTGGAGAAAAAGCTGCAGTCAAGTGAGTATCCCAGGGATGCCGTGGTGGAGGCTCTTGCGTATGTGGAATCATTTGGATATCTGGATGACAAAAGATATGCCAGACATTATGTGGAATGTAAAAAAGAGGGCAGAGGGAAAGCACGGCTGAAAATGGAACTGGCCCAAAAAGGTGTGGAAAGAAACATCATAGAGGAAGTCCTTGATGAGGCAGAACTGGGTGACTGCAGGGACACCATCCGGGAGCTGGTGAGGAAGAGAAGAAGGGGTGACGGCCCCATGGATGACAGAGAACAGCAGAGAATCTACGGCTATTTAATGAGAAAAGGTTTTTCCTCCTCTGATATTTTGTCCGTATTAAAAGAAAAAGAAGATTTTTGCTGAAAAATCTTGGACAGATTTCACATACTTGTCTTTTAGAAAAAAAGGTTTTATGTTGACTTTTCAGTAAAAACAGTATAAAATTAAACTGTTGTATTTGTACAATGAAAATTAAATAAGGAGGTGCTCCTGTGGCAATCTATGTAATAGTTGCAATTGTTGCTGTGGTAATCACGCTGCTGATCGCGGTTCCTGTTACAGCCAACATTTCGGTTAAGAAAAAAACGGAAAAAGACGCTGAAACAATCGGAACAGCAGAAGTAAAAGCAAGAAGCATTATAGATGAAGCATTGAAAACTGCGGAAACGAAGAAACGTGAAGCTCTCTTAGAAGCAAAAGAAGAAAATCTCCGTACAAGAAACGAGTTGGAGAAAGAGACAAAAGAGAGACGTGCAGAACTTCAGAAGTATGAGAAGCGTGTTTTATCCAGAGAAGAAGCAGTAGACAAAAAGGCCGATGCCCTGGAAAAACGAGAAGCAGATTATACAGCAAAAGAAACTGAGCTAAAAAAGAAAGAAAAGAAAGTCGATGAATTACATGACCAGAGAGTACAAGAACTGGAAAGAATTTCCGGTCTGACCTCCGAACAAGCAAAAGATTATTTGTTAAAAACTGTTGAGGACGAAGTAAAAATTGACACTGCAAAGCTCTACAAGGAATTGGAGAGCAAGGCAAAAGAGGAAGCCGATAAGAAGGCCAAGGAATACGTGGTGACAGCCATTCAGAAATGTGCGGCAGACCATGTGTCGGAAGCTACAATCTCTGTTGTACAGCTTCCAAGCGATGAAATGAAAGGCCGTATTATCGGAAGGGAAGGACGCAATATCCGAACTCTGGAAACACTTACGGGTGTAGATCTTATTATTGATGATACCCCGGAAGCAGTCGTATTGTCCGGTTTCGATCCGATCCGGCGTGAAGTAGCACGTATTGCGCTGGAAAAACTGATTGTGGACGGAAGAATCCATCCGGCCAGAATCGAAGAGATGGTAGAAAAAGCACAAAAAGAAGTAGAGACCATGATGAGAGAAGAAGGTGAATCCGCTGCCCTGGAAGTTGGCGTACACGGTATTCATCCGGAATTGATCCGTCTGCTGGGACGTATGAGATTCCGCTCCAGCTACGGCCAGAATGCATTAAAGCATTCTATTGAGGTGGCACAGCTTGCCGGCCTTTTGGCGGGTGAAGTTGGGACAGACATTCGCATGGCAAAACGTGCAGGTCTGTTACATGACATCGGAAAATCCATCGATCATGAAGTGGAAGGTTCCCATATTCAGATTGGTGCTGACTTATGTAGAAAATATAAAGAGTCCCAGGTTGTTATCAACGCCGTGGAATCCCATCACGGGGACACGGAACCTACATCACTGGTGGCTTGTATTGTACAGGCTGCTGATGCGATCAGCGCAGCAAGACCTGGTGCTAGAAGAGAAACTTTAGAAACATATACCAACAGATTAAAACAATTAGAAGACATAACAAACTCTTTCAAAGGAGTGGACAAATCTTTTGCTATTCAGGCAGGTAGGGAAATTCGAGTGATGGTAGTACCGGAACATGTAACAGATTCCGATATGGTGCTGCTGGCACGGAGTATTTCAAAACAGATTGAAGCTGAACTGGAGTATCCGGGACAGATTAAGGTTAATGTGATTCGGGAGAGCCGCGTTGTAGATTATGCAAAGTAGGCTGGACTGAGAGAGGTGCAGAATGCTGCGATGATATTTTTTTATGTCATTGCGGGGTTCTGCATTTTTTTTTGTTTGGGGAGGGACGGTAAACGGGTCAGTGTGGTGGGGAGCGTCTGTGGAAAGAGAGAAGCAGTAGAAGTAGGTGGGTACTAAGTGTGGTGGGAGGGGCATAGAATATATAGGGTGAGATTATGAAAAAATATTTGAATGTGTTTTTCCTTCTGTATTTGGGGGGATTTGTGGTGGGGGTGCTGTGTAGTAATTTTTTGAGGAATTATGCGGGGTATCAGACTAGTCTGCTGGGGGTTTATATGGCGGACCGGGCGGCGGGGAGTATTTCGGGGAGCGGGATTTTTCTGCGGTTGTTTGAGAGAAGAGGGGTTTGGTTTCTGCTTTATATGATCAGTGGTGTGACACCTTTTGGGATTCCCTTGGTATTGGGAGGTCTGCTTTGGCTGGGTTTTTTGGGCGGGAACTTGATGACGGTATTTTTGATGGAGTATGGGATCCGGGGGATTGGAGCGGCGCTTGCCTGTTTTTTTCCGCAGGGGATTTTTTATGTGCCTTCTGTGCTGCTGTTTTTTTTCTTTATTGTGCAGATGAGCCAGAAGTATTGGGGAAAGGGAATCCGGGTGAGGGCGGATTACAGAGCGTATCTGTTTTTTATGACAGGTATTGGTATCTTATTTCTGCTTGCCCTTTTTATGGAAAGTTATGTAAATCAAAATGTGTTGAGTTTTGTAATTGAGAGGTTTTTATAAAAAATTAACAAAAAATTAACAATTGAAATTTTACCACATCTGGTAGACATAATTAGTGCTTTTTCGATATGTTGTGGAAATGTAAAAAAAGCCTGAAAAACAAGAAAATCTTTGGAAAAATCCGTTTGCTTTTTCTATGGAAGTTGATATATAATTTCATTATGATTTGGAAAGGTGTGGCCTTTTTCATGGAACAGCGGATAAATGCTGTGTCATTCTGGGAAAACTTATGGACTTGGAATGCGGAATGAAATAAAAAACTTAACGAGGGATAATCATACATGAAGTGCGAGATTGAAGAGTTTATAGCCTATTTACATAACACCAAAGGCACTTCCAAAAATACAGAAGTATCCTATGAACGGGATTTGCGAAAGATGGAACAGTTTCTGGGGAATGAAGGAGTGGACAGGGTTCAGAATGTGACTGCCACGAATCTGAATTCTTTTGAGATGTATCTAGAGCGGGAGAAATTTGCCGCTTCCACTATTTCCAGGAGTATCGCGTCAATGCGTGCTTTTTTTCAGTATTGCTGTCAGCAGGGATTGCTTTTGGAGAATCCGGCAGACATACTGAAGGCGCCTAAGATTGAAAAGAAGATGCCTGGGATTCTTACTGTAGAAGAAGTCGATTTGTTGTTGAACCAGCCAAAGGAAAATACAGCCAAGGGTGTCCGGGATAAAGCAATGCTGGAACTTTTATACGCTACAGGAATCCGGGTGAGCGAGCTGATTGGATTGAAGTTGGAAAATATAAATTTAAAACTGGGATATATCACCTGTGAGGCCAGCGAAAAGGAGAGGGTAATACCTTTTGGAAACGCGGCGAAAAAGGCGGTGAAGGAATATCTGGAGCAGGCGAGGGAGGAGCTTTTAAGCCATAAAGAAAGCGACTGCCTGTTTGTTAACTGTTCCGGAAAACCCATGAGCAGGCAGGGATTTTGGAAGGTGCTGAAGACATACGCAGCCTCTGCAGGGATTCAGCAGGATATAACACCTCATACACTTAGGCATTCCTTTGCAGCCCACCTGGTGCAGAACGGTGCGGATTTAAAGAGTGTACAGGAGATGCTGGGGCATTCTGATATATCTACAACCCAGATTTATCTGAATATGAATGTGAACAAGATCAGAGATGTGTATCTGAAGGCACATCCGAGAAAATAGAGGACCCGAAAAGAGATGAGTTTTCGGATCCTTTCTTTTTGGGAAAAATTTACGAAAAAGGCATTTGTATCCCTATTTTAAAGTTGGATACAAATGCCTTTTGTTTATGTCGTGTGTCCAGCGAAGCTGTACCACACTTGCCGGTGTAAGTCCGGTCACGGT
>ERZ778512.55-NODE-55-length-127219-cov-12.627552_pt1 | contig 127219 bp, 123 predicted proteins | sample MGYA00510346_ERZ778512 | MGnify/ENA primary metagenome ERZ778512 (study PRJEB29527, sample SAMN07138962) | mouse gut metagenome | material: feces | host: mouse | place: China:Nanjing | collected 2016-01-25 ...
TATTGGTGCAGGTAGCACGATTACAAAAGACACACAAGAGGGGGATTTGGTGCTTTCACGCACACCGCAAAAACATATCAAAAATGGCTATTTTACATTTTTTAACAAAAAACCATAAGGAGCAAGTATGAATAGCATTATCCTCAATGGCAAAGCATATCCATTAGATACAAACTGCACGATTCTAACGCTCATAGAGCATTTAGGCATAGCTCATAAGGCAATGGCAATAGCTATTAACACACAGGTGGTAAAAAAAGACTTGTGGGAAAGCTATGTGTTGCAAAATGGCGATGAAGTGGAGATTTTAGACTTTGTTGGCGGTGGGTGAATGCGGCAAATAGCGATAATATGGCTTTTTTGTGCCTTATGTATCAATATCGTATTTGCTTGCACTGGGGATTGCAAGGCTTGTCATGCAAACCTAGACTATAAAAATGATATAAGACACGCTCCTATGCTTGTGTGTAAAAGCTGTCATACAGAGGCAAAAATGGCGCAAATTGATATGGGAAGCTGTGGGGAAGACTGCTTTGCCTGTCACGATATGCGCAAGATTCAAACACCCATCCTTGCAAAAGAGCATATCGTGCTAAATAGCTGTATTCAGTGTCATACCAAACTTTCCAATTCGCCACTTAGCACCGGAGAAAATATTTTTCAAAAAGGCATAAAAAGCTTTAGCAATGGACTTTTAGCTCCTTAAGATTCTATAACATTACAATATCTGCAAAAATGAGAATAACACAGAGAAAATATAAAAAAACTTTAATCTTTATTTGCTTATAATGTAGGCTCACCTTTTTAAAATAACCACAAGATAGCCCTTGTGTTAGCTTAATAGGTCAAACTACAAACAGGAGAACATATGCGAGAGGATAAGATAATTGAGAGTTACACAGGAGTAACGCCTCAAAGAAAAAAAAGTAATGTCCCAGCAAGGCTTGATTTTTGGCAAAGTGCGACAGGATTGTTTTTGGGGCTATTCATGTTAGCTCACTTGCTTTTTGTGTCCAGCATTCTTATCAGCAAGGAAGCGATGTATAAGGTTACAAAGTTCTTCGAAGGAAGTATGATTTTTGGTGAAGCAGGTGAGCCAAGGATTGTTTCCGTAATTGTTGCCATTGTTATCATTGTGCTTGTAGCACACGCATTTTTAGCAATGAGAAAATTTCCTATTAACTACAAGCAATTCCTCGCACTCCGTGTTCATAAGGACTTAATGAAGCACGGCGATACGACATATTGGGTAATCCAAGCAGCTACAGGTTTTGCTATATTTTTCCTTGCTATGCCACATGTATTTATTATGCTTACTCAGCCAGAAAATATTGGTCCTAGTGCATCTGCATATAGATTTTATCACCAAGATTTTTATCTTCTTTACGCGCTCTTGCTTTTCGCGGTTGAGTTTCACGGCTCTATTGGGCTTTATAGGCTTTGTATTAAATGGGGTTGGTTTGAAGGTTTAGGTATAAAAACTTTGCGAGCTATTAAACTTGCTCTTACTATTTTCTGCCTTGTGCTTGGTATCGCGTCATATATTGCTTATATGCAAATTGGACACGGACTAGATAGTAGCAAAAGCATAGAAGAATACAGAATCTTAGATGAGCACACACAAGGAAAAGGAGAATAAATGAAGGTAGTATATAGTGATGCCTTAATTATTGGAGGTGGTTTGGCAGGACTTAGGGCTTCTATAGCAGCACAACAAGTAGGCTTAAACACGATTGTATTATCTCTCGTACCGGTGAAAAGAAGCCACTCTGCTGCGGCTCAAGGTGGTATGCAAGCAAGTCTAGGAAACTCTGTAAAGAGTGATGGAGACAATGAGGATTTACACTTTGCAGATACTGTGAAGGGAAGTGATTGGGGTTGTGATCAAGATGTAGCAAGAATGTTTGTTACCACAGCTCCTAAGGCGATTCGTGAGTTAGCAGGATTTGGTGTGCCCTGGACGAGAATCCAAAAGGGAGATAGACCTGCGGTAATTAATGGTGAAAAGGTAACTATTACCGAAGATGACTTTAGACACGGCTATATCCATTCACGTGACTTTGGCGGCACAAAAAAATGGCGCACTTGCTATACAGCAGACGCTACCGGACATACTATGCTTTATGCAGTGGCTAATGAAGCCTATAAGCTTGGTGTGGATATCCAAGACAGAAAAGAAGCCCTCTCACTCATTCATCAAGATGGCAAATGCTATGGTGCTGTGGTGCGGGATTTAGTAACAGGTGAGCTTTCTGCATATGTTTCTAAAGGCACTCTTCTTGCCACAGGTGGCTATGGTAGAGTGTATCGCAATACCACAAATGCCGTGATTTGTGAAGGCACAGGGGCGGCAATTGCTATGGAGACAGGTGTGGCGAAGCTTGGCAATATGGAGGCAGTGCAGTTCCACCCCACCCCGCTTGTCCCTAGCGGAATCTTACTCACTGAGGGTTGTCGTGGTGATGGTGGTGTGCTACGTGATGTTGATGGCTATCGTTTCATGCCTGATTATGAGCCAGAAAAGAAAGAATTGGCAAGTAGAGATGTGGTTTCACGAAGAATGCTTGAGCATATACGCAATGGCAAGGGTGTTAAATCCCCTTATGGCGATCATTTGTGGCTTGATATTTCTATCTTAGGACGCGCACACGTGGAGAGAAACTTGCGTGATGTGCAGGATATTTGCAAGACATTTGCTGGAATCGATCCTGCTACACCGGGTGTTTGGGCGCCCGTAAGACCAATGCAGCACTATTCTATGGGTGGTGTTCGCACAAACTATAAGGGAGAGACTCATCTCAAAGGCTTATTTGCAGCGGGTGAAGTGGCTTGCTGGGATTTGCACGGATTTAATAGACTTGGTGGAAACTCTGTGAGTGAGGCCGTGGTATCAGGTATGATTATTGGTGAATACTTTACAGAACATTGTCAAGGGGCACAAGTTGATGTGCAAACTTCCACACTTGAAAAATTTGTCCAAAAGCAACAAGATTATCTTAGTGCATTGCTCAATAGCACAGGCAATGAAGATGTCTATGTGTTAAAAAATGCGATGAAAGATATTATGGATAATGATGTAGGGATTTTCCGCGATGGCAAAAGTTTGCAAGAAGCTGTTAATAAGCTTGAAGAGCTTTATAAACGAAGTAAGAATATTCGTGTGCAAAATAAGAAAATGCACAATAACCCTGAGCTTGAAGATGCTTACCGCACACCAAAAATACTTAAAATTGCGCTATGCGTAGCAAAAGGTGCGCTTGATAGGACAGAATCTCGTGGTGCGCACACACGTGAAGATTATCCAAAACGAGATGATGCAAATTGGCTAAAACGCACTCTCACAAGCTGGGAAAACCCAAATCAAACGTTACCAACGGTAACGTATGAAGATTTGGACATTATGAAAATGGAAATCGCGCCGGGATTCCGTGGGTATGGAGCTAAGGGTATGATTATAGAGCACCCAAATAGTGCGATTCGTCAAGCTGAAATTGACAAAATCACGCAAGAAATCCAAGCTAAAGGTGGCGATAGATACGCTTTGCAAGAAGCTTTAATGCCCTTCAATCTCCAGCCAAAATTTAAAGCAAGAAATCAACGATTAGGAGACAAACAATGAGTGCAGCAACACAACAAAGAGGAAGAATACTAACTATTCGAGCATTGAAGTTTGACCCACAAAGTGCGGTCTCAAAGCCACATTTTCGCGAATACCAAATAGAAGAAGCACATTCTATGACGGTTTTTATCGCATTGGGTATGATTAGAGAGCAGCAAGACCCGGATTTAAGCTTTGACTTTGTGTGCCGTGCAGGGATTTGCGGAAGCTGCGCGATGATGATTAATGGACGCCCACGTCTTGCGTGTAAAACACTCACACAGGATTTCGCTGATGGCATTATTACACTTATGCCACTTCCTGCATTTAAGCTTATTAAAGATTTGAGCGTGAATACAGGCGAATGGTTTGCGGGTATGACAAAACGGGTAGAGAGCTGGATACATACACAGCACGCCCCTGATATTTCTAAACTTGAAATGCCTATTGAGCCTAATGTAGCCGATGAAATCTTTGAGCTTGATAGATGTATTGAATGTGGCTGTTGTATCGCAAGCTGTGCAACTAAAGTAATGAGAGATGATTTCGTAGGTGCTGCGGGTATGAATAGAATCGTGCGTTTTATGATTGATCCACACGATGAGCGAACTGATGAGGATTATTATGAACTTGTGGGTAATGATGATGGTGTATTTGGCTGTATGAGCCTTATTGCTTGCCATGATACCTGTCCTAAAGAACTCCCATTGCAAAGCAAAATCGCTTATTTGCGTCGCAAAATGGTAAGTGTAGGTTTGAAGAAATAATCTTTTGCCCCTTTTTATAGAGGGGTAGATTCTAAGATGACTTTTATGCACTTTATACATTTCATACAATCTACTTTCCTTTCATCAACGAATATCGCTCTTTTTACTCTTGTATGCCTTTTTGTTTTTGCTGGTTGTTCCTCGATTGTAGCATCGACTAAAGACATTAAAGATCCCTTAATGCTTTCCTCTAATCCCCCGCCCATCTTTGACCCGCTAACAAGTAACATTGCCGCGCCTCATATTAAAATACTTAAAAACAATCCCACACTTACAGGCGGGGTGCTTGTAAGTGATGGTGTTGATGCGTTTTTAAGCCGTGCCTACCTCGCTCGTATGGCAAAAAAAAGCATTATTTTGCAAACTTATATTTACAAAAATGATATGGCTTCTCGTATCCTTATGCACGAGATTTGGCTTGCTGCTCAAAGGGGCGTTATTATCAAATTGCTTATTGATGATAATGGACTAGATTCTGATTTTTCAGATATTATCGCCCTTGATAGCCATCCTAATATTGAAGTAAAGATTTTTAACCCTTATAAAAATCGCTCAAGGATTCTGCGCTATCCGGAAATGGTCTTTGACTTTGATAGAATCAATCATCGTATGCATAACAAACTTTTTATTGTTGATGATATAGCTCTTATTATCGGTGGGCGCAATATTGCAGATAATTATTTTGACCAAAATATTGATGTGAATTTTGTGGATACTGATGTGCTTTTTGTTGGCAAAGTAGCAAAGGATGCTAAAGACAATTTTTATGAATATTGGAATTTTCACCGCTCTATTCCCGTCTCGCTCCTGCCGCTTAAATCCTCCATTAAAAAATTTAAAGCTTCTATGGAAAAAATCAAGGCTAATCCACAATGGGAGCGATACGAAGAAGAAATACACACGCTCATAGACAAATATAATAATAAAACATTGTATTGGGGCAATGCTACATATATTGGTGATGCTCCGCAAAAAGTGCAAGATACTCAAACGCCAAAGCCTATTGCAAAGGCACTTGTGGAGATTCTAAATCGCACAAATAATAATCTCTACATCTCTGCTGCCTACCTCGTGCCGGGTAAAGAGGGTATGAAAATCTTTGAAACACTTCTTGCTTCGGGTATAGAGGTGCAGATTCTCACCAATTCTCTTGCTTCTACTGATTCACTTGTCGTATATGGCGCGTGGGAGAGGTATCGCAATGCCCTTGTGAAAGGCGGCGCACAAGTATATGAGTATCAATATTTAGGCAAGGGCAAATCAAAGCTTAGGGACAAAATCTCAAAGTCTAAGGCTTCTTTGCATAGCAAAAGTATCGTATTTGATGATACTATTACGTGGATTGGGAGCTTTAATCTTGACCCACGCTCAATTTATCTTAATACAGAATCTGTGGTGATTTTTGATAATCCACAATTTGCTAAAGCCCTTAAGGCTGATTTGATTGAAGATATGGAAGATGCGTGGAAAGTATATGAAAATCACGGAAAAACATATTGGGAGGGAGAACACGAGGGTAAAATACAAACGCTTAGCTACCCACCAGATACAAGCATTTGGACACGTATGCTTAAAGCACTCTCAAAGCTCTTGCCTGAAAATCAAATCTAAGCTTTAATCCCCACACATAAGGGCAGTAGCTAAATATACGGCCCTTATGCTTTTTGCTCTTTTTTGATGATTTGTCCCTCTCGTAAATGTATTACTTCATCGGCAAGCTCTATCGTACTGGGGCGATGGGCTACGATAATAATAATTTTATCTTTTCTTAAAGCCTTGATACTTTCCTTAATCGCCTCTTCTGTTTGTGCATCAAGGGCGGAAGTTGCTTCATCAAAGATAAGCACTTCAGGATTCTTATAAATCGCTCGTGCGATGGCGATTCTCTGTCTTTGCCCACCACTTAAATTCGTGCCAAACTCATCAAGAATCGTATGTATGCCCTCACTCATTGCTGCTACAAAATCCCAAGCGTGAGCGAGTTTGAGCGCTTCAATAGCCCTTTTTTCATCTATCTCTCCACCATAGGCTACATTATTTAAAATACTATCGCGGAAAATAAAGATTCTCTGCGTAACCACTGCCATATTATCGCGCACACTCTTTTGCGTATAGTCCTTGATAGGCTGATTGTTGATATATATCTCTCCGTTACTAGCATCATAAAGACGCAAAATAAGATTGATAATAGAGCTTTTGCCACTGCCACTTTTACCCACAAGCGCGGTAATTTTATTTTTTGCAAATGTTATACTCACACCATTAAGGGCATAGACATCTGCATTGTAATGGAAATGCACATCTTTTAAGGTAATTTCGTTAATGGGAGGATTTAGCCTCAAAGTGCCGTCGTGAATCTGCTGTTTTTGATTGAGGATTTCAAAGATTCTGTCACTTGCGACTATGGCAGATTGCATTTGCGCATAGAGATTGACTAGTCGTTTCAAAGGCGTGTAGATAAAAAAGAGTGCCCCCACAAATGAAGAAAATTGCGCCACACTTAGCTTATTTTGTGAAATATCTATGATTGCCATATACACCACGCAACCAAGCATAATAGCCCCTAAAAGCTCCATAATAGGTGTGGTTAGCTCACCCACCCGCACAGCTTTCATATTGATTTTAAAAAACTGCATATTTTGAGTATAAAAGCTTTGATACTCTACCTTCTCCCCATTACTTGCTTTAATCACCTCGACATTATTAAAAATTTCATTCAGTTTAGAAGTAATATCTGCATTTTTTTCTTGGATAGTGCGGGAGTATTTTTTGATTTTTTTGATGATGAGATTAATAGGAATCATTGCCAAAGGAATAACCACCAAACATACAAAAGCATATTTTGGACTTTGATAAATCGTAATTGCCACTAAGCCAATAATCGTAACACTCTCTCTAATAAACTCTGTGATATAGTTTGATACTGCCGAGCGGATAATGCCAATATCATTGGTAATTCGCGCGATAAGCTCCCCTCCACGCATTTTATTAAAAAATGCCATCTCAAGACTTAGCATATGAGAAAGCATTCTATCGCGCATTTGCCGCACAATATCCTGCCCGATGAGATTCATAAAATAAGCTTGTATATAAGTGCCAACAGATTTGCCAAAATACACACCCACAATCATAGATACCATAGTTAATGCCAATGAGCCATTTTGAACTAATTCATCAAAGCTAAAAAGCGGATTAGCACGAGGCGTTTTGCCCGATAGGGTATCAAGCAATGGTTCTAAGAGATAGGTAATCCCTGCCGTGCAAGCCGCCACGACAAGAGAAGCGCAAATAGCAATAGCAAAGGAAGCATAATGCCCCTTAATATAAGGAAAAAACTTTTTGAAAAAATCAAGAATTGTTCGCATTTACATCAAATCCTGCATCAAGTATCGCTTCAGTAATCATTTCTTGTGTAGCCGGAGGGCTAAATTCGACTTTCACTTGCGCTTTTTGCAAATCGACATCAATCAAGCTTACCCCCTCTATCTCTCCTACAAATTTTTCTACCTTATCCACGCACTTACCGCAGTGCATACCTCTCACTGATAGTTGTATGGTCATATTTACTCCTTGATACAAGTTATAGAATCTTCACATTATAGAATCTAAATCCTTAAGAACCAAATTTGCAAATCATAGATAAGCTCAAGTATATATGATAAAAGATTTAACCTTATTCATTGTATTAATCCTTTTTCCTTGTGGTTAGCGCTGCTGGAGTGAGTGGTATCTATCAAAGCTTTTTAAGGTTAGTCTATAAGGGGAAGGGGGCTTAGCTCCTTTTGTAAGATTTATGTAGCACTTAAACTACAATAACACAATTAGAATAAAATCTCAATTTTTACTGATATAAAATAAATCACACGAAAAAAGCCACATACCTAAAAGCTTACTAATGCTATTTCCAAGCATACATTTACCATTTACGATGAAAGGATTAGCTGACTTGCTTATGCAATTTATCACTTGCACGAAGTGTTCATAATATACACGCAGTGTTATCCACACTTGTAAAGTGAGTTCGTAGGGTTAGATTCTATTGTTGCCCTTGCTCCTGTTCTTCGTGCCGCATTTCTGCTTGTGTAAGGGGATTGCCCGAAATACAAAGCCTATTTTATTTCTTACAAAATGGCTAAATTGTGCCTTAGCACGCACCTTCAAAGTGAAAATCCATACACTAAATGTAAAAGCTATGCAAGAGTCTTGTATTTCAAGAGACAATAGCGCAAAGAAATGCTATAGCACGCAAGGATTTATTTAGAATCCTACGCAGGCATTCATCATCTTTTCATAGCTTTGCAATGCCTTTTTCACAAAAGATTGATTGGTGCTTATAAATAATGTCTCAAAATTATTTTCAAATGCATTTTTGCTCCAATTTGCCGAGCCTATAATCAATACTTGCCTATCAATAATCGCCATTTTTTGGTGCATAATGCCATAATATTGCTTATTTGCCGCACGTATACCACTTAGCAGACAAACTGAAATATTATTATATTTTGCAAGATAGCCAATCGTCGAAGTTTTATTATTCATATTGGCTTCCTTATCATAAATGATATGCACTTTCACACCTCTTTTTGCGCTATCCCGCAGGATTTTTGCAATATCATTATATGTAAAGCTATAAATGCTGATTTTTATTTCACTTTTTGCGCCCTGAAGTGCATTTTTGAGCGCATTAAAAGCTACTTTTTGCTCATAGGGTAGCATATAGAGCTTATCCTCTGCAAAATGTATCGTGTGAAGCATCCCCATAATCAAGCAAATTTTTAATATTTTGTTAAATTTTTGACGCATTTTATTCCTTTTGTAGTATCGATTTGGCTATAATTTTAGGTTACTATCACAAAAAAAGCAATAAAACGGGAGCTTCTATGAAATTTTTGCTCATTAACACCAATCAAATCGTCCAAAAGCTTGTAGAAATCACAGCTAAAAAGGCAGGCGTAGAGCTTAAGATTATTACAGAATCAAGCCAATTAAAAGATTTAAAATATGATTATGCTATCGTTGATGATGATTGTCTTTTGCTTGATAAAACTACTTATCTTGAAGCTCTCAAAGACACACGCAAATGCCTTGTTTATAATAAAGGCGCCAAACGTATTGATGGATTTGATGATTATGTGCAAAAGCCTTTTTTGCCTACAACTATCCTTGAGATTATCACCTCACAGTTAAGTTGTAATGTGCATATAGATGATGGTGCTCATAATGTATCTCATCAGGCAAGTGCTGATATTACGCTCAATACTCTTGATGATGATTTAAACAAAATCGATTCGCTTCTTGCAGATTCTGATGATTTGCTTCTGCCAAATGAAGAAAGCCCCGCTGAAGAAACCCTCACAGAATCGCTTGATATACTAGGTAATACTACAAACACTTTAGAAGAAGCAGGCACTGCTGAAAATGAGGGGCTTGATATTGAAAATTTAAGTAATGAGGTATCAAATACCTCATTAGAAGATACAGAACTTGATCTAAGCAGCCTAGATGAGCTTGATAATATAAGCGATGATATAGCATTAGATACAAACCTAGATACAAATGAGGAGACAGAAGCAAAGGAAGAGAGCACAGATGTGCTTGATTTAGAATCTTCTACAATGGAAAATATAGCCCTAGATGAAAGCTTAGATAACTTAGATGAAGAAGCATTAGAAAAAGAAACAGATGCAACAATAGATGAGGAAAAAGTAGAGAAAGATGGAGACGAGAGTTTAGATGATATTGCCTTAGATGTGGAGGATAACCAGAAATTAGAAAAAGTAGAGGATAGTCAATTAGCACCAAACAATGAGCAAAGCGAGGAAACAATGGCAGACATTACAGAATCAAGCCCTGATAATATCGAGGATATGACCGAAATGGCGCAAGATGACACCGCTCAAACAGAATCAAGTGAGAGCCTAGATGAGCTTGATAATATAAGCGATGATATAGCATTAGATACAAACCTAGATACAAATGAGGAGACAGAAGCAAAGGAAGAGAGCACAGATGTGCTTGATTTAGAATCTTCTACAATGGAAAATATAGCCCTAGATGAAAGCTTAGATAACTTAGATGAAGAAGCATTAGAAAAAGAAACAGATGCAACAATAGATGAGGAAAAAGTAGAGAAAGATGGAGACGAGAGTTTAGATGATGTGAGCGCGGATACAGAGGATATGGACATCAATAATATATTAGGACAAACCCAGCCCAATGAAGAACTTTTAGGAGATGGGGATTTCACAAATGACTTGCTCAATGATGTGGAGAGTATTCCGCTTGATGACGTCCTATCAAGTGAATCTACCAATGAACCTGTGCTTGATAAAGAGCAAATCAATGAGGTGAGCCTAGCCCTTAATGCCCTTGATAGCGCTGTGCCAAATAATGAACTAGAGGATTTTAGCTCGCTTAAAGAGCCAGAAGTTGCTTTTGCCTTAGGTGAGGAGCTTGATTTTCCCCAAGAGGAAGACATTGAAGAGCCCATTGGGGAAGAATTCGCAGATTTTGAATCCTCTCTCACAGAAGCCCAAGATGAAGCTATCGCTCCCGCACAGCCTCAAGCTCAATCTAAAGAGGCTGCCTCATCACAAGAATTTGTTAAAAACATTATCACAAATTCTGTCCAAAGTAGCATTTCTAGCCTGCAAGCTGATGATTTCAAATCTATGCTTGATGGACTAGAAGTAACCATCAACATCAGCTTTAAAGATAAAAATAAATGAATAAGGGAGCGGTGCTTATCATATCAGGACCAAGTGGCTGTGGGAAAAGCACCCTCACAAAAGCCCTAATGGAATCTATCCCCGATATATACTTTTCTATCTCCACTACCACCCGCGCTAAACGCGATGGCGAGGTCGATGGAGTGCATTATCACTTTGTGAGTAAAGAGCAGTTTTTAGCAGATATTAAACACAATGTATTTTTAGAATGGGCGGAGGTACATACAAACTTTTATGGTACCTCTTTAAAACCTGTGCAAGAAGCTCTCTCGCGAGATAAAATCGTGCTTTTTGATGTCGATGTGCAAGGACATCAAAGCATTAAAGCACATTTTGGGGACTTTGCTAAATCTATTTTCATTACCACGAAAAACAAGCAGATTCTTAAAAATCGCCTCATAGAGCGAAAAACTGATGATATGCAGATGATAGAATACCGCCTCGAAAAGGCTTATAATGAAATGCGGCATTTGCAACACTTTGATTATGTGCTGATTAATGATGATTTACAGAGCGCCACACAAGCTATTATCGCCATCACTCGCTCACTCAAATATCAGCAGATTGATAGATTTAGCGAGATTATCCACCAATGGCAGAATGAGGCTTAAGCACGATTTATATGCATTTAGCATATACTTGTACTCTTTTGATATAATACTTATATTTCTTATAAAGGAGATTCTATGACACCCCCTAGCATTTGGCAATTACTGATTGTCTTACTTATAGTTGTTTTACTTTTTGGTGCGAAAAAGATTCCCGAACTTGCTAAGGGCTTGGGCAGTGGGATTAAAAACTTTAAAAAAGCCATAAAAGAAGATGAGGAGGAAGCTGCTAATAACGATACAAATACGCAAAATGCTTCCATTAAACAAACTCAAGCAAAAGAAGAAAGTGCAAAAGAGACTACCACAAAGCAAGAGGCTTAATGTATTCACATATTAAATGCATACTTGCTAAGAGCTGTGGAATAGATGATGAGGGTGTTTCTATTGTCTTAGAGAAGCCTAAAAATAAGGATTTAGGGCATTTTGCTACGCCTCTTGCCTTCAGCTTAGCAAAAGTAAAAAAGACAAATCCTCTCCATCTAGCCCAAGACATTGCTCAAGCATTATCGCAAGATGCAGCGTTTGAAAGGGTAGAAGCCCTCAATGGATTTGTGAATCTTACACTCTCTCACGCATTCTTACATCAACAAGCAAAGCTTTATCTCACGCAACCTGTACAGAATCCAGCCTCAAAAGAGCGCATTCTCATTGAATTTGTAAGCGCGAACCCTACAGGACCGCTACATATAGGACACGCACGAGGGGCGGTATATGGGGATTGCCTCACGCGTGTAGGGCGATTTCTAGGCTATGAGATAGATACAGAATATTATATCAATGATGCGGGAGCGCAGATTGATATGCTAGGGCTTTCAATCCTCCTTGCAGCGCAAGAGCATATTTTAGGGCAGGAGGTAAGCTATCCGGAGAGCTATTATAGGGGCGAGTATATCATCGATTTAGCCAAAGAGTGCGAAAAGCACTTTGGAAAGGATATATTTAAAAGTGAAGATTCTATCCCCACATTGGCGGATTTTGGCAAGAATGCGATGCTAGAAGAGATTAAGGCAAATCTTGCATTGCTTGGTATAAGCTTTGATAACTTTGTGAGTGAAAAAGCCCTCTATACGCAATGGCAGGCCACATTAAATAGCCTCAAAGCACATCAGGGCATTTACGAGAGTGAGGGCAAAGTATGGATAGCTTCCTCTCAACTTAGCGATGAGAAAGACCGCGTTTTAGTGCGTGAAAATGGCGAACCGACCTATCTAGCTGGAGATATTATCTACCATAGAGATAAGTTTATGCGGGATTTTACGCATTATATTAATATTTGGGGTGCAGACCATCACGGCTATATTGCACGTGTGAAGGCAGCTATTCACTTTTTAGGTTATGATGAGGGCAAGCTTGAAGTGCTTTTGTCTCAAATGGTGAGTCTTCTCAAAGGCGGAGAACCTTACAAAATGAGTAAGCGCGCGGGTAATTTTATCCTTCTTAAAGATGTGGTAGCAGATATCGGGGCGGACGCTCTGCGCTTTATTTTCCTCTCTAAAAAGCCCGATACACATCTAGAATTTGATGTCAATGACCTAAACAAGCAGGATTCTAGCAATCCTGTGTATTATATCAATTATGCCAATGCGCGAATCCACACGATATTTGAAAAGGCAGGGATTGTAATGGGTGACCTACCCTTAAAAGATAACCTCAACCTCAATGATGATGCAAAGGCGCTTTTGTTTGAAGCCCTTTGTCTCCCTCAAGTGATAGAATCTAGCTTCCGCGATAGAGAGATTCAAAAAATATGCGAATATCTTAAAAGTCTCGCTGCGAGTCTGCACGGATTCTATAATGCGCATAAAATCCTGCAAACTCTACAGCAAGATGATTATCTCTATGTGCTTAAAGTTGTTAGCCATAGCCTCACGTTTGGGCTAAAGCTGCTCGGGATCAGCGCGAAAACAAAAATGTAGCAAATTTTTATGCTGCCCCCTAGCCCCTCCTGCATTATCCCTGCACTAAAAGACGCCTTCCCGCATACGATACCCATTATGCTTGGCTATGTTTTTATGGGTGCTGTGTTTGGAATCTTGCTACAAAAATCCGGCTTTAATGCACTTTGGGCGTTTGCTATGGCGATTGTTATTTATGGTGGCACGACACAATTTATCGCTGTTGGGCTTATGGCAAATGGTGTGGGGCTATGGGAGAGCTTCTTGCTTGTATCAATGATTAATGCACGTCAAATTTTTTACTCTATCAGTATGCTGGAGCGTTTTAAACAAATGGGTAAAAAATCTTACTATATGATTTATTCCTTAACCGATGAGACTTTAGCACTTTTAAATCTTAAGACACCAAAGGTGGGAGTGGATAGGCAATGGTTTGATTTCTTTATCTCGTTTTTGAATCAATGCTATTGGGTGGTGGGCTGCACTCTTTGGGCATTATTGAGTGAATATCTTCACTTTGAACCTAAGGGCTTAGAATTTGTGATGAGTGCGATTTTTGTTGTGATTTTTATCGAGCAATGGCGTAATAAGGCTATGCGCACTCCAGCACTTATTGGTATTATCATAAGCCTTGTGTGTCTATGTATCTTTGGTTCGGGGCATTTCTTGCTTCCTGCGTTGTTAGGAATCTGCATTGTGCTAAGCCTTAGGAGGAAGTCCCTTGTTGCCTGAAATCTATCATTCTATGTTGCTTGTTGCGCTCATTGGGCTAAATACCGCCTTGAGCAGATTCCTGCCATTTTGGATTTTTGCTAAATCTACTCCTGCGTATATTGTCTTTTTAGGCAAAGTGCTGCCAAGTGCGATTATTGCTATGCTGATTGTGTATTGCCTTAAGGATACGGATTTAAGCCAATATCCCTATGGGCTAAATGAGATTGTCGCCGTATGTGTGGTGGTAGGCATACATACTGCTTTTAAGATTCCCGTGCTAAACATTATCTGCGGGACTATTACTTATATGCTTCTTGTGCAAAGTGATATATTAAATCTATTGTGAGGAAAATGTAGAGATTTTGCTCAAATTTATGGTTTTTTGATACTTATTAAGCAAACCATCACTTCAAACGAATGCGGGATTCTCTTGTTTCTTTTTTATAAAGGGCGAGTAGGTAATCTGGCGAAAAGCTTAAATGCGCAAGTATTGGCTAGTGCTAAAATACAAGTTGAAATTAGCTTGGCAATATATACCTCGCTCACCCTTGTAAAAAGCAAAAAACTAAATCCTTAAAGCATATTGCTAGAAAGATTCAAAAACCTCAAAACAGGATAAATTATTATCAAATGGCACTTGAAAAAGGTTTTGTTTAAGCTTGTGTATGCTGGTGGATAAGCACAGATTCTATAAGCGCATCAATATCTCCATCAAGCACACCATTAGTATCACTTGTAGCGTAATTACTGCGTAAATCTTTGACTTGCTGATAGGGGGCAAGGACATAGGAGCGGATTTGATGTCCCCAGCCGATTTCACTTTTATCCGTAGCGCTGCTCCGCGCCATTTTCTGCATTTCTAGCTCATAGAGCTTGGATTTAAGCATTTTAATGGCAGTGGCTTTGTTTTTATGCTGACTTCTATCGTTTTGGCATTGCACGACTATGCCGGTGGGGAAATGCGTGATTCTAATAGCAGATTCTGTTTTGTTTACGTGCTGTCCTCCTGCACCGCTCGCGCGATACGTATCTATGCGAATGTCTTTATCCTCGATGTCAATTTGTATATCATCATCTAGCTCGGGACTTACCTGCACACTTGCAAAGCTCGTATGCCGCTTGGCATTGGCATCAAATGGGGAGATTCTTACCAATCTATGCACGCCATTTTCCGCCTTTGCATAGCCATAGGCATTTTCACCTTTTATAATAAACGCCGCACCCTTGATTCCCGCTTCTTCACCATCTTGCAAATCAAGTAGCTCAACTTTGAATCCTCTCCTTTCACCCCAACGCAAATACATACGATAGAGTATACTCGCCCAATCCTGCGACTCCGTCCCACCTGCACCGGGCTGAATGGTAATAATCGCATTTGAACCATCGTTCTCCCCGCTCAACATCACTTGTATTTCATTTTTTTGTATATGTTCTTGTAGGGCAGAGGCGGATTCAAAAAGTAGCTCTAATGTAGCAGAATCTGCTTCGTTTGTAGCGATTTCATAGAGTTCTTGTGCGTCATCAAGCTCTTGCTTCATTGCGTTAAAACTGCCCAAGATTCTCTCATATTTGCGCTTTTGCTTGGCTGCTTCCGCTGCTTTTTGTGCGTCTTTCCAAAAGCTCTCATCACTTTGCAAAGATTCAATCTTATCTAGCTCTGTTTGCATTGCTTGAGGATTGAGAATCTTTGCGATATTCTCGCATTTTGTGTGTAAAGTCTTTAGCAATTCACCATATTCATAAGAATCCATATCTACCCCTTAAGCTTAAAACCCACACCACAATTGTAGCACATATTGATATATCATAAAAAACCCTTGAAATTATAATCATATATTGAGGAGTTGAACCCTCGCTGTATTATTTGCAAGCATAAAATATTCTCAAAGTTTAATAATTTTTAAGAAAATAAAATTCGCAAAATCACTAAGTAGATTTTTAATAAAATTAGGTATTATGTAGCTTTTTCAACAATGAAGGATAAGGGGTTTTTATGAATCAGCTAACAGGCGCACAAATGGTGATTGAAGCCTTGCATTTAGAGGGCGTTAAAGTCATATTTGGCTATCCCGGTGGTGCCGTTTTACATATTTATGATGAAATCTACAAGCAACAATATTTTAATCATATTTTAGCGCGGCACGAGCAAGGTGCGGTGCATGCAGCCGATGGATATGCACGTAGTAGTGGAGAAGTGGGCGTGGCTATCATTACTTCAGGTCCGGGCTTTACAAACGCTATTACCGGCATCGCTACTGCCTATACAGATTCTATCCCGCTAGTAGTTATTAGCGGACAAGTGCCTATCACGCAAATTGGCACAGACGCATTTCAGGAGATTGACGCAGTGGGGATTTCACGCCCTTGCACGAAGCATAATTTCCTTGTGCGGAATATTACCGAGCTTCCTAGAATCTTGAAAGAAGCCTTTTATATCGCTAAAAGTGGGCGTCAGGGTCCAGTGCTGGTGGATATTCCAAAGGATATTACAGGCACATTAGGAGAATTTACCTATCCAAATAGTATTACATTGCAAAGTTATAAGCCCACGATTAAGGGCAATCCTCGTCAAATCAAAAAGCTTTGTGAAGCCCTTATATGCGCTAAAAAGCCGCTTTTGTATATCGGGGGCGGGGCGATTCTCTCTAATGCGGGTGAAGATGTGCGGGAGTTAGCCCATCGCACAGGGATTCCCTGTGTGGAGACACTCCTTGCTCGTGGGGTGTTAGCGCATAATGATGAGAATCTACTAGGAATGCTAGGAATGCACGGCAGCTATGCGGCGAATATGGCAGTGAGTGAGTGCGACTTGCTCGTGTGCTTGGGCGCGAGGTTTGATGATAGGGTAACAGGTAGATTAAGCGATTTTGCTAAGGGTGCGAAAATCGCGCATATTGATATTGATCCTAGCTCTATTGGCAAGATTGTAAGCGTGGATTTCCCCATAGTTGGGGATTTGAAGCATATATTAGTCGATATGATGATTGAGCTTAGTACATACAATAGTGAGCATATCGCCGAGTGGAAGGCGTATTTGCACACTTTAGCAAAGCAAAATCCGCTCACTTATACGGATAGCACAGATTCTATCAAGCCTCAATGGGTCGTGCAAAAAATCGGCGAAATGCTAGGCGATAAGGCGATAATTACCACTGATGTGGGGCAGCATCAAATGTGGGCGGCGCAATTCTATCCCTTTAGCTTCCCACGTCAATTCCTCACAAGCGGCGGACTTGGCACGATGGGCTATGGGCTACCTGCGGCACTTGGGGCAAAACTCGCCCGTGAGGATAAGCATATTATCAATATTACAGGCGATGGCTCGATTTTAATGAATATCCAAGAGCTAATGACTTGCGTGGAGTATAATATCCCCCTTGTGAGCGTGATTTTGAATAATAATTATTTAGGTATGGTGCGGCAATGGCAGAGCTTCTTTTATGATAATCGCTTCTCCCACGTAGATTTAAGTATGCAGCCTGATTTTATTAAGCTTATAGAATCTTTTGGCGGTGTGGGTTTTAGAGTAGAGTGCAAAGAGGCATTTGAAAATGCTTTAAAACAAGCCCTAGCAGCAAAAAAAGTAGCTTTTATTGAGGTGATAGTAGATAGGCACGAAGATGTGCTGCCTATGGTGCCAACGGGCGGGGCGTTGCACGAGATGATACTTCATAAAAAACAAAAATAGTTCTAAAGGGAGCAAATAATGGAAACAAAGCACAAAGAGCTTAAAAAAAGCATTTGTATTAATGTGATTAATGAGCATAGCGTCTTAGCGCGGATTTCAGGGCTTTTTTCAGCAAGGGGCTATAATATAGAATCTTTGACTACTGCACCTATCCCTAATACTAATCTCTCGCGCATTACAATTGTAACACAAGGTTCAGCCGTGGTGATAGAGCAGATTATTAAGCAGCTTCATAAGCTTATCCCTGTGGTGAGTGTGGTTTCAAACGATGATTTGCTTGAGAAAGAAGCCGTGTTAGTAAAGATTCCTTTAAGTGAGCGTTTAGCAGATATAGAAGTGCTATGCAAGGCGTATAATGGCAAAATTGTTAATGCTAATGAAAAATACATCATCGTTATTGCCACAGACAAGCCCAATGCCATTAGCCAATTTATTGCTGCGATAAAAACTTTCAACCCTAAAGAGATTATCCGCAGTGGCGTGATTGCGATGGAAAAATAATAAACGATAGAATCTAAGGAACATTTATGAGGGTAAAATTAGGTGTGAATATCGACCATATCGCTACTTTGCGCGAGGCAAGGGCAATTTATGAGCCAGATGTGCTGGAGGCAGTATTTGTGGCAAAAAATGCCGGGGCGAACCAAATCACCTTACATTTGCGCGAGGACAGGCGGCATATTCACGATAGCGATGTGAAGCGCATTGTCCAATCAAGCCCCCTGCCTGTCAATATAGAATCCGCCCTTGATGAGAAAATTATCGATTATCTTTGTGCCTTAAAGCCACATCGCATTACGCTTGTGCCGGAAAAAAGAGAGGAGATTACCACAGAGGGCGGCTTAGATATAGAAGCACATTATAATAGCATACGCGAGAGTATAAAAGCCTTTGAATCTGTAGGGATTGCAAGTGCCCTTTTTATCGACCCAAAAAAAGAATCTATTTTTTTAGCGCGTGAGCTAGGGGCAAATGCCGTAGAGCTACACACGGGCAGATATGCTAATCTGCACCTTATGGCTTATAGCAATCTCGCTCACACACATCATTGTATCGCAGATATAAATCTCCCTAGAAATGAGCTGTTTAATGAAATTCGCATTAGCCTAGAGAATATCGCTCATTGTGCGATTCTAGCGACTTCTAGCGCGGAGGTGCGCACTATGGATTGCTTTGCTGGACACGGATTAAACTATCAAAATGTTGGGGCTATTACGGCTATTCCGCATATCAGTGAGCTTAATATCGGGCATAGCATTATCGCAAGGGCAGTATTTGTAGGGCTCGAACGTGCCATCATACAGATGAGAGAAGCAATGTGTCAAAAATAGCCATTAGCATTGGTGATGTCAATGGCATAGGGCTTGAAATTGCCCTAAAAGCACATCAATATATTGCACAATGGTGTGAGCCGCTCTATTGTGTGCATAGAGATGTGTTAGAATCTGCAGGAGTACTTTTAAAATGCCCTGTATCTTTGGATATGGCTTGTGTGGGAGATTTTACATATCATTTAGAACATCTGATTGAGCCAAGTTGCATAAGCGCACAAAGCGGAAAATATAGCTATGAGAGCTTTATGCAGGGTGTGAAACTTGCTCAAAGTGGAGAGTGCGAGGCTTTAGTAACGCTCCCTATCCATAAAAAAGCGTGGCAAAAGGCAGGAATAACATATATCGGGCATACACACGCGCTTTCATCATATTTTCAAACGCAAGGCATTATGATGTTAGGCTGTCCATCGCTCTTTGTCGCACTTTTTACCGACCATATTGCCTTAAATGAAGTCAGTCAATGTGTGAATAAGGAGAGTGTGAAAGAGTTTTTATTACGTTTTGCTAGGGCAGTGAAACTGAGTGAAACTTGCTGTGTGCTGGGGCTTAATCCGCATTGTGGCGACGAGGGCGTGATGGGTAATGAGGATAGTTTCATTACTCTAGCCGTGCAGGAGGCAAATGCGGAGCTAGGCAAGGAGATATTTTTTGGTGCATATCCTGCCGATAGTGCTTTTTCGCCTTTAAATCGCGCTAGATTCCGCTATTTTGTGAGTATGTATCACGATGTGGGATTAGCTCCCCTAAAGGCACTTTATTTTGAGGAGAGCATTAATGTGAGTTTAAATCTCCCTATTTTACGCACTTCAGTAGATCACGGCGTGGCGTATGATAAGGCGTATAAGCAAGATTCTAAAGTGAGCTTACAAAGCTATCTTAACGCAGTCAAATATGCTTTAGATAGGGCTTAAATGGAGTTTGCTATGCCTTTATTCTTACTTTATGCTTATCCACCCTCGCAAATTCTATAAGGCATTTAGCTTAGATAATCCTAAGGGCATAGTCTAATATTCATAATTCCCACGATAAGAGATTTGTTTATAGCAATTTGTGCTTGTGTAAAAAGCTATGAATAATTTTATAGTAAAATGCGGAAAGTTTCGTAACTCACTCTCTAAAAAGGAAATCTTATGTGTGGAATCGTAGGCTATATTGGCAATAATGAAAAAAAGCAAATCCTTCTTAATGGTTTAAAGGAGTTAGAATATCGTGGCTATGATAGTGCGGGGATTGCCGTGCTAAGCCAAGATGAACTATATACTTTTCGTGCTGTGGGGAAAATCGAAGCTTTAGAATCAAAATGTAAAGATTTTAGCTCTAGCAATTTTGGCGTGGCTATTGGGCATACGCGCTGGGCGACACACGGCAAACCTACTGAAGCTAACGCCCACCCACATATCGCTGCCTTTAGCAATGTCGTGCATAATGGAATCATTGAAAACTACCAAGAAATCAAACAAGATTTAGAATCTAAGGGGCATTGCTTCCTTTCTCAAACTGATACAGAAGTTATCGTGCATTTGTTCGAAGAGCAGCTTAAAGATACGGCTGATTGCCTTAAAGCTTTTGAGGCGAGTATTGCCAAGCTTAAGGGGGCGTTTGCGATTTTGCTTATTACTAAAAAAGCCCCTGATTGTATTTTCTATGCGAAAAATGGCTCACCTCTTATCATTGGTAAAAGCGCGACACATACAGAGGAAATTTATTTTGTAAGCTCTGATGCACCTTTGATTGGGCTTGTGGATAAGGTCGTGTATTTAGAAGATGGTGATATGGGTGTGATGAAAATGGGTGCATTTAGCTCACTTAAAGGGGCTAAAAAGCTGGAAGGCACGAAGTCTTATGCACAAAAAGAGGGCTATCGCTACTTTATGGAAAAAGAGATTTATGAACAGCATAAAGTCCTGCTTGAAACGATGATGGGGCGCGTAAGTGAGGGGGATATAATCCTTGATGAGATAGAACCTCACTTTTTTGATGATATTACAAGCATTAGCATTTGTGCGTGTGGGACAAGCTACCACGCGGGATTAGGCGCAAAGTATCTCTTTGAGCGATTGGCAAAAATCAAAACAAATGTGCTTATTGCAAGTGAGTTTCGCTACGCACAGCCGGTAATGAATAAAAATGAGCTTTTTATTGTGATTTCTCAAAGTGGAGAGACGGCTGATACGCTAGAGGCTCTCAAACTTGCTAAGAAAAATGGCTTAAAAAGCCTTGCTATTTGCAATGTCGATAATAGCTCTATTGTGAGGGAATCTCATATTTCTTTGCTCACACGTGCTGGGATTGAAAAGGGCGTGGCAAGCACAAAAGCCTTCGCCACGCAAATAATGTTGCTGTGGATTCTAAGCGTGTATATAGGTAAGCTCCGTGGGCATATCGCGCCCGATAGCTTAAAATCGCATATTACCCAAATGATAAATGCAGCAAAAATCACAGAGGTAGATTCTCATATACACGAACATATCAAACGCTTATCTAAGCGATATTTGCACGGACACGGATTTTTCTTTATTGGACGCGATATTTTCTATCCTCTTGCGTTAGAGGGGGCATTGAAGCTTAAAGAGATTAGCTATCTCCACGCAGAGGGCTATCCTAGTGGAGAAATGAAGCACGGACCTATTGCCTTAGCTGATGCAGAGCTTTTCACCCTCGCGCTTATGCCTAGACACCTACTTTTTGATAAGATTAAGAGCAATGTAGAGGAGCTAAGTGCGCGTGATGCAACTATTTGTGCGGTGAGTAGTGAGGCAATTAAGGGTGTTGATGATATGATTTTGATTCCACATACGCAAAGCTATATGGAGGAATTTTTTGTAATGATGGTGGCATTGCAACTCTTTGCGCTAGAAATTGCCGTGCGTTTAGGCAATGATGTGGATATGCCTCGCAATTTAGCTAAAAGTGTCACGGTAGAATAGCCTTTGATTTTTGCGCTTATAGCCTTGCATAAGAGTATTGCGCCACAATTTTAGCTAAGCCATCGTAAATAAAACTTTGCTACAATATCCTCTTACAATCCCACATTAAAGTTTGCTTAAATGAAACCACTTCCCATAAGTGTAACAATCCTTGTCAAAAACGCTGAATATACGCTCAAAGAGTGCTTAGAATCTCTGCAAGGCTTTGATGATATAATCCTCCTTGATAATGGCAGCACGGATAGGACGCTTGAGATTGCAAAAGCATTTAGTAATGTGCAGATTCATCAAAGCGAGTTTATCGGCTTTGGGGCATTGAAAAACCTAGCTATAAGCTATGCTAAGCATAGTTGGATACTTAGCATTGATAGCGATGAAGTGCTAGAATCCCACACTTTTGAGATTATAGAATCAATGCAAGATTCTATGCAGGAGCATTGTATCTACGCCTTGCCACGTAAGAATCTTTACAATGGCGAGTGGATTAAGGCGTGTGGGTGGTATCCAGACTATGTGTGGCGGCTCTTTCACAAAGGATTCACAGCCTTTAATGACAATATTGTACATGAAAGCGTGATAATCCCTCAAAACGCGCAAAAAGTGCATTTGCAAAGTGGCATAAAGCACTATGCGTATCATAATATCGCGCATTTACTTGATAAATTACAGCGATACTCTAGTCTTTGGGCGGAGCAAAATATACATAAAAAATCAAGCCCATTAAAAGCCCTTATTCACGGCTTTTGGACATTCTTTCGTAATTATTTTTTCAACAAGGGTATATTGTATGGCTATAAGGGCTTTGTGATTAGTGTCTGCAATGGTTTGGGGAGTTTTTTCAAATATATGAAGCTCTATGAATTGCAACAAGATACGCCCCCCCCCCAATTATGCTCGCTTATCGTCACCACTTATAACGCTAAAGAAGCCCTCAAAATTGTCTTAGATTCTATCAAACATCTTGTCTACTTGCCTACTGAAGTGCTTATCGCCGATGATGGCAGCACTGAGGATACAAAAGCCCTTATAGAATCCTATCAAACCCATTTCCCCTGCCCTCTAAGGCATATTTGGCACGCAGATAAAGGCTTCCGCCTAAGTGCAATCCGCAATCGCGCTATAAATGCCGCACGTGGCGAGTATATCATTATCCTAGATGGCGATATGATAGTTAATCCTCATTTTGTAAAAGACCATTTACGCTATGCTAAAAGAGGTGTGTTTTTGCAAGGCTCTCGCGTGATTTTAGATGAGAAAACCACACAGGAGATTCTCACAAATAAGGCGGAGAATGCCTTTGAGAATGCCTTTAGATATGGGGGATTTAAGGCAAAACGCTCTGCTTTGCTCTCTCAAATGGTATTTGCCACTTCGCGCATTAGAGCTTGCTTTTTTGATACAAAAGACTTTATTAAGGGCATTCGCGGGTGTAATATGAGCTTTTATAAGAGTGATTGTGTGGCGATAAATGGCTTTAATGAGGCGTTTGAGGGCTGGGGGAGGGAAGATTCCGAATTTGTGGCGAGATTTTTATTTAATGGTGGGGAATTGCGGCGGCTCAAATTTGCTGGTATCGTCTATCATCTCTATCACCCTGAAAGCACCCGCACAATGCTAGAATCTAATCACAATATCTATCTTAAAACTATCGCGGCAAAAAGTCGCTTTTGCACTTTAGGGCTTAAAAAAGATTAAAAGCCTATAAGCATTCACAAAGGCGCACAAAACTTATAGGGCGCTACCCTTGCAAAAGCCCCTCTAGCTGCTTAATGCTCCTAGCCACATCAAAAGATTGAGAATGTGCCAATGCTTGAGCGGCAAACTTCTCCCTTGTATCCTTTGCATTATACATCGCTTCCATTACTTGGGCTAGGGCATAGGCATTTTTACTCTCAAAGAACATTCCGCACTCGCCTAGATTCTCATTATACAAAATCTCCTTGCTCGTGGGAATATCACTTGCGATGATGGGCTTACCTAGCACACAGGATTCTGCTAAAACTAACCCATAGCCCTCAAAATATGAAGCAAGCACCATCACATCACATATTTTCATAAAGGGATAAGGATTGCTATGGAAGCCTAGAAAGCGCACATTGCTGACATTTTGAGCCGCTAATATAGAATCTAATTCTTTTTTGTATCGCTCACCCTCACCAAGCAGCCATATCTCGTAGTTATAGCCCTTGTCTTGCAGGATTTTATTCGCCTCTAAAAGTGTGATAAGCCCCTTTTGGTATGTGAGTCTCCCTACTTGCATAAAGACAAAGTTATCCTTTTGAATATCGTGCGCGAGAGATTTTTGCATAATGCCATCTTTATCAATGGGATTATAAATCACCTCGATATGCTTATGTGAAAGCTGAGGATAAAGCTTAAGGAGGGAATCTTTGACATAATTGCTCACACAAATAATGCTATCAAGCCTGAGATATGCCTCAAGCTCGGCTTTATCGCGTTTGCCCTCTCTCATTTCATTTAGGGCAATGTGAATATAGCCTATCTTTTTGCCGCCTTGCTTTTGAGAAATATATATCGTGCTGATACCCTCCAAAAAGCCGATATTGACATCATATTGTTCTTTGATGAAATAATTAATTAATGTAGGATTGCGTAGCACACGTCTTTTCCAAAATTTATTTAAGAATCGCACTTTGCCAAAAATATGGGGAAATGTAAAAACTTTGTGGAGATGTTCCTCACACCAATGCAGATACGTATCTTGCTTTTTCTTTTCAATTAAGAATAAATCTATATCGCTTTTAGGGTTTATATCCCCCCCCCCATTTGACTTTCTCTTAGCCAATAGGATAGAAAGTCTATAAGCACTCTCTCTGCTCCGCCCCCGCCAATGCCTAGATTACAAATGAGTATTTTCATACCTGCGCTCCTTAAGATAAAATAAAGCCACATCATAAAATATCAATATTTAAAAAAAGATTATGCTAAGCAAAAGGCTTCAATCTTTTATGCCTCAAAGCTTTTGGGGTGTTTCTTTTGACTTATTGATTTTGCGTTTTTAGCGTTTGTAATAAGGGAGTGAAATTGATAGGTTTTGCTTGATATTTAGTATCTCAAAAGATATTTTTATCTTAATACTTTTAGATTCTTTATTTATTGCAAAAAGATGAAATCCTGTAAGGACAAAAAAGGTTTCCCTCTCCCTAGCCCAAAAAAGAATAAAGCCTCCGCTTTTTACCTTTACAGGATTACATCTTTTTGCAATCAGGGAGAGAGCCTCACCCTATCCACACTTGCAACATCGGCGGAGGTGAGAGGTATATCCTCGAAACTGCCCTCTTTTTTCCAGATGTTTTGCATCACGATAGCTAAGCGAGAAAGCGGATAGAAATCAACTTATAAAACCCATATTTTGAGCTCATTACATAACCTTAAAGCCCTGCTATTGTCTGCATAGCCCTTGTTCTATATAGCTTTGCTGGGATTTTAAATCCTTATCATAATCTTTGACATTGTCTTTTGCTCCCACTTTACGCGCTCTTTTGTTTAAAAATGTCTTATTGCTACTTATTATGCTCCTTTGAGGCTCATAGCCTTTCAATGTGATACCTGCTATATCAAGCAATGTGTGGATCAAATCATCGCTCATATAGCGTTGATTCTGTGCTTTTTGCAGTCTTTTATATAATGCTGGGTGCTTTTGTATAAAGGTATCGCTCACATAGATGATAAAGGGAATTTCCACCATAAAACGAGAGATTTTAGAATCACTATGCCCGATAAAATTTCTAAAATCATACACTTCCTCGCCGTGATCGCTAAAATATAGCACAAGGCTATCACTCGTAGCAAATCGCTTAATGATTTCACTTAAGATAAAATCGCCATAAAGCGTGGCATTATCATAGTGCATATTCTCCTCTATGCTGCCACCACTGATAGAATCTCCGCTATTATGCTGCGTGCAAAGCATATCCTGCTGGGTGAAATGCGCAAACTCAAGCGGATAGCGATTATAATATTTTGCGTGATTGCCCATCAAATGCAGGGCATAAAAATGCTGCTTAGAGTCTGCATAGGCTGGCTGCTTCAAGCTCTCATCAAGCAATTCTAAAATGCTCTCATCAAACTTAGTCGTGCTCATTTTGTCATTGATATTCACAAATTCCACTTCATTGGCGCGTTTAAGGATACTTGCTGCAGCATTACCAAAGAGAGATACGGGCTCTTGATTAGAAATACTAAAAGTATGATAGCCTCCTAGTTTGAAAGCATCGATGATATTAAGAGATTCATACCAAGGTTTTATTGTCTGCTTTGCTTTTGTGTTTGTAGTAGGGATTCCTTGTGAATCTTGATTAGCTAGGGTAAGGGAGAGGGAGAGGGATTCGTGAGTTTGAGCGTGAGGGGAGATAACATCATTAAAAATAAGGAGATTCTTAGGATTATTTGTTTTTAGAGTATTTAATAATGGTGTAGTAGGCAATGGATAACCATAAAGGCTAAGTTTGTTTCTTTGGGTGGATTCTCCTATGACGAGCACGATATTTTCTATATGATTTTTTGCTTTTTTGACTTGGAGTTGTGCAGAGAGGGATTCAAACTTGGCATTGAGGGTTTTGTATTCCTCCATAAAGGTATAGGTGCTATGCAGGGCGCGGTAAATCTGTCTGGTGTAGTTATAGAGCATATCGTGCCAATCTTCATTGAGTGGCTTTGTGTGTGTAAGTGCCATACTAAGGAGGATTCCAATGCTTACAATAAGCCATATAAGAATGCCCTTTATCCTCCTACGCGTTTGTTGAATAGGCTTAATACACCGCCATAGCACAGCACACACAAGAGTGAAACACACATACAGCACACATAGCCCTACACTCACATAGTTATGGAGAAATTCCGCGCTCTCCTGCGGATTAGTTTCTAATGCGACAATGACAAGATAGGAATTGAGATTAGTATCAAATGTATAGAGTAAAAATACATCAATAATAAAGCACACAAGGCTTATGCTAAATATAATCCAAGCTATTGTTTTGCCAAGAGAATGCGGAAGCAAAGAGAGAATCCAAAAGATGCAAAAATAGCTCACACAAAGTAATAACTCGCGATAAAAAAACGAGCTAAACCAGTATAAATCCCAATGTTTGGTATAGACATAATATTGCGAGCCAAGCAAAATAATGGTATTAAGTAGGATTAAAATAATGCAGATTCTTAAAAGTGTGAGATTATCTAAAAGCTTCATTAGAGTCTCCAAATAATGATTTTATTTCCATAGCACAAATAAGGCAAAGCGATTAAGATAGATTGTAGCCAAACAAACAAAAAGGCGAGTTAATTAATCAATATAAAAGAGCTTTTAGATATAAATGAGGCTATACTAATCGCTTTTTAAATTTAAGGCGGTGTTTTACCCGGATAAATCCTAAAAACTAAATCTGTTTTGTATATGTGAAAGATAAAGGCTGATGTTTTGCCAAGATAATAACACTCACATAATCTGCTGGAATATTATCACGTGTGTTCATTCCCATTAGCACATTTGCATTTTCATCAACTGATAAATGCACCATTTCCATTGCGTCATTAAGTGTATTCATCGGGCAATCAGAGTGCGTTTCAAAGCTTATTAACACACCTTTAGCCCCTTGCATAATACATTTACTAGATTCTATTGCCATACGCATTGCCTCAATGGCTGCGTTATCACCCGTGCCCTCACCAAAGCCAAAAAGTGTCGCACCTTGCCCGTCATCTAGCACAGCTTTTACATCACTCCCATCTACATTTACATCACCCTCATTTTGAGAGCTAAAAATATGTCCTAACCTCTCGTATATCTTAGCATTTTTCTCTCTTGCAACAGATTGTAAAAAATAACTAAAATTTTAGCATTCTGCCCTTAGCATATCCTTGTAAAGATATACATTTGATAATTGAGATCTACACAATTACTTTGATGAGTTTCTAAAGAGTGGCTTTATATGTTTGATTTTGCTTGTGATTGATGTGCGGCTTATTTTGCATTGGGTGATTGTAGGTAGATATAAGAAAGGTAGTGTGCTAAGAGATTTTATATCTTTTCGATAATGTGACTAAGCTCTAGTGTTTTTGCTTGTAGCCAAGAAGCGTTTTTTCGAGGGTTTCAAGGGATTTAGGGGAGATGTATTCAAGAAGTTCGATAATATGATTATATTTATTATAAAGTGGATTACGCGCATAGATTTTGCGTAAGATCCTTAGAGAATCTGCGTTGCTAAAAAGCTCCTGCTCACTTACATTTAAGGCTTCAGCGATGAAGGGTATCATATCTGCTTTGAGTTCAATATTGCCATTAAGATAGGCATAAATGCTAGAAATCGTAGGTGTCTCACCTGTTTTACTCGCACGCACACCTAAATCAATGAAGCGATTAGCAAGCTCTTTTTTTCTAAGATTTTGCTCTTTAAGTAATTCATTAATTCTGTCTATGACTTTCATTGCACTCTCTATTGCAGGTTTGAAATATTTGAGATTCTAAATCGACGTATTTATGGAGTAAAAAGAGCGAGTATATACCAATGCCTATGATTTGCTTTTCCCTAATACACATACTTTGACACCTTACGTGTGGAATAAGATGCATAACAAGATGCTATTAGATAGGGTAGATTGCATATTAGCACAAGTAGATTCCATCACACTTGCTGAAGATGTGCTAAAAAGCTTTGTAGTGCTTGGCTTGTGTGAGAGGGCAGTGGGTATCCCACAAAGATTCTATGTATATTGTGCTAATGTGGCTTCAAGCACAGGCGAAAGATGGCGCATATTTACGTTGTATGTGTGCTTCGCTTAGAGTGTGGTTTCGCCCTGAAAGTCTTGTGAAGAGATACTGCTCTATATATGTAGTGTAGGGAGGATAAAGAGATAGATTCTAGGATTTATTTTTTTAGGCGTTTTTTAGAGGCTTGTAATGGTGTCTTTAGCACCAAAATATCATCTCCATATGATTCCATAAGCCAACCACTAAATGTATGGTATCCGTGTCTATTAAGGATAAGATCGGTGATATTAAGTTCTGTAAGAGCCTTAGGCTCATTGATTTTATTAGGAATGTTTTGTGTGATGTGTTCTAGGAGAAATTTTTCTTTTCTCTCTTTAAAGAGCACTGTAAGCATAGGAAGCCGCTTTGGATTATCCTTGTCAAAAAGATGAGTTTCTGGAGGAAGAGATAGCTCTTTTATATGTGGGTTAAATGGTGTATGGAGATAAAGCTGCACTAAGGTGTGGTTGGTGTTTTTAAACTTTGCATTGCTTGCGTTATTGAAATTGAGTTGTATTGAGGGTTTATTGCCAATAAGCCTTTTGGAATCATTTTTATATAAAATTGTGAATTGATCAATAGATGGTGTTATATTTGTATGATAGCCCCAATCCCTTGTATAAGCGATACTGATTAACGTAAAGAGTATAAAAGATAAAAGCCTTGGACACATTATTAATCCTTTTGCTCTATATTGCTGTATAAATTGTAGCAATTAAAACCTGAGAATATAATATTATGTATTGATATGAAGATATTAATTACATTATATTTTTCTTTTTAGGCATAAAATGAGTTGGTAGAGATATGTTCAAATGCTTGAATTTTGCGCATTGTAAGGTATGCAGTAAGTGGTGATAGAGAGTAGGGAGTTATCTTCATAAAGGTGGCAAAATGTTTTTGGGATAATGCAAGATAATGTTAATCTTTAGAGTATTTATGCTTGATTACTGAAGTGCGGAGGTAAGCCTCATATTAATAAAGGCTTAAGGGAAGTTTTGTAGTTTAATTTTGTGTGCTTTTGGCTTTTTTGGCAAGCGTTTCTTCTGGTGTTGTAGGTTTAGCCCTGATTGTGGGTGTGCTAGGTTTTGACTTTTTGTCTTTTGTTGTACTTTCTTTGGCAGCTTTTTGTGCCTTTTTTTCTGCACGTTTGGCTTTTTTGCGCTCTTCAAGCTGTTTTTGAATCTCTTTTGTAGGATCAAGATGGGTGGATTGATATTGAGAATATGTCCATACAATGCTAGGATCAGGCAAAAGGCATACACTTGTTTGGTCTTTGCCCTCATAGTCAATTTTGCTTAGAATATCACGTGCGACATTAAGACGAGCGCGTTTTTTGTCATTGGTATTAACAATCGTCCAAGGGCAAACGTGCGTATGTGTGCGCGCAAACATCTTCTCAAACGCTTCTGTGTATTGCTCCCATAAATCTAAAGATTTGCTATCAATAGGGCTAAGTTTCCACATTCTAAGCGGGTCAGTTTTGCGGCGCAAAATTCTACGTTTTTGCTCTTCTCTCCCCACATCAAGGAAGTATTTAAAGATAATCATTCCGCTTGAAATAAGCATTTGCTCAAGATTTGATACCTGTGTAATAAATTCTTTGTATTGCTCCTGGGTGCAAAAGCCCATTACTTTTTCTACACCTGCGCGGTTATACCAGCTTCTATCATAAAAGACAATTTCCCCACCACTAGGTAAGGTGCTGATATAACGTTTAAAATACCACTCTGTTTTTTCTGCCTCTGTGGGCTTAGGCAGAGCAACAATTCTGCAGCTCCGCGGATTCATACGGCTTGTTAGGGCTTTTATCGTGCCGCCTTTACCAGCTGCATCTCGCCCTTCCATAATAATGGCAACTTTTTGATTAGTAGCTTTTACCCAATTTTGCAACTTTAAGAGTTCAATTTGTAACTTTGTGAGCTCGTGGATATAAAAATCCTCTTTCATACACCCATTTTTACGCTTATAGACATCTTTTATGTTCGCCTCATTTTCAGGTCTAATGACAATCTGCTTTTCTTGCTTTCCCATAATCCACCTCCTTTATGATGTTTTGAATATTTATTTTAAGATGAGATAGTGTAGTATTTTTTATAAAAAAAATGAAGCAAAAAGTAAGATTTACTCTCAAGGAGTTACCAAATGAAGCCAAAAGATAGCGATTTTACCATACAAATATGCCTAAAGGCGGCACTAGCAGAGGAATCTCTATATCTTTTATGCGCCAAAGGATATAAGATTGGTATCGCAGAGAGCTGCACAGGAGGACTTTTAAGCTATCATTTTACCGCACTTAGTGGGGCATCAAATGTGCTTGATGGGGCGATCATAAGCTATGCGAATACAATCAAATCTTCTTGGCTTGGTGTGAACCAAGAAGATTTGCAAATATATGGAGCAGTAAGTGAGCCTGTAGTGCGAGCGATGTGTGCGGGGATTCTTACACAAAGTGGAGCAGATGTAGCATTGGCTACAAGCGGTATTGCTGGTCCAAGTGGAGGAAGTGCGCAAAAACCTGTGGGTTGTGTATTTATCGGTGCACAGATAAAGGGCAGTGAGGCTGTGGTAATGCGCTATCAATTTGATGGCGATAGATACGCAGTGCAATCTCAGAGCTGTACAAAAGCGCTTGAGATGTTAATAGCATTGCTTAAGGCTTGACAAAAAAGAGCAAACTCACTATAATTGCACTCTTTTTTTGTCAAGTTTTCACATTACTATTTTTTGTTTGTAAAAGTTAGATAAGGCAAAACAAATATGACCCGTTAGCTCAGTTGGTAGAGCAATTCCCTTTTAAGGAATGGGCCGTTGGTTCGAATCCAACGCGGGTCACCACTCTTTATACAATGTGGTAAATAAAAGTGGCTCCTTCATCTAACGGTTAGGATACCACCCTTTCACGGTGGCTACAGGGGTTCGAATCCCCTAGGGGTCACCACTTTTGTTTTGATGCTTTCTGTTCTCTTTATACTAATGGTCGCTTAGCTCAGTTGGTAGAGCGCCACCCTTACAAGGTGGATGTCACAAGTTCGAGCCTTGTAGCGACCACCACTATTGTGATAATCCGCTTAAACAATATCGCGGGTTGTAGATTCTATAATTGTGGAGCGGTAGTTCAGCCGGTTAGAATACCTGCCTGTCACGCAGGGGGTCGCGGGTTCGAGCCCCGTCCGCTCCGCCACTTCTTATTATTTGTGATTCTTTTAATCTTTCAATTTAAAACAATCGTAAGCGATAATATGGGTTTTTTAAGCTAAAATTCTGATTTTGTTTGATTCTGCTTATTTTTTCTTATGGAATCTTATAATGCTCTTGGATAAAGAGTGGCATAAAATCCGCAAAGTGCAGGATTTCCCCTAATCCTTGCCGAATATCAAAGGAATAAGGTGTGATTCCATAGATACTATAATAGTTTTCAAATTTCCAATTCGTTTCTTCTACTAGTCGTTTGCTTGTGAGTAATCCCGGGTCTCCTAGTGCGATTTCATTTTAAATAATACAATAGAATCAGAGAATTAAAGGAGCAGGAGTTTAAGGAGAGATTCTGCCCCCCCCCCCCCTTTTTTTTTTATTTTATGTAAAATATCTGTAATTTTTGTCAAGCTTGAAAACATCTTTTAAAATGGTCATTATATCCCTTGTGATTGAAGTTAAGAGCAATATTTAATATTGGTATGTTGTTTCGGGTTAAAAATCAAAAATCTCTCCTAACCAACTCTCCCTCTTTTTCTTTTTGTAATAGCCATCATTGTAGTGAGAATCTGATCTACGCAAATTTTGTTGATAGTTGGGTTGAGAATTTTGCACTTCCCTTTGTCTTTGTGGGGTACTTCTTTCTATGATTTTATCTAGCTCTCCCCTATCTAGCCACACACCGCGACATTTTGGGCAATAATCAATTTCAACACCGTTTCTTTCACTCATTACTAAATCTACACTGCAAATAGGGCAAAGCATAATAATCCTTATATACTGATATGGATATTATTGTATAAAATCAAACTTTAATTCTCTATAAAATCCTCGATTGTTTTCAACTTCATCAAATCTTAATAATTTCACCATTTTTTATTTACAAGTCTTTTTTATAATTTTGATAAACATTAATTGGGGAAGTTGAATGATGAAAAATTTAATTTTTGTTATATTTGTAGCTTTATTAGGCATTTTTTTGAATGGTTGTGAGAATAAAATTTTGGTGGTAGAAAACAAAATGCAACCGACTTCGGAATTAAATATTATAAAACTAGGCAATTCAAATCATTTCAGTATGCAATCTATCTATCAAAACTATTTCAAAAGAGCCTTTATTTTTAAGTAGGTGTTTTGTTTAGGCAATCAAGAATGAGTTGCTGCCATTTTTCTAGCACAACCTTAGATGAAAAGCGTTCGTAAGCCAACGTAGTATTTTTGACATAATCTTTTCTATTTTGCGCCATTTCAACAAATGCAACCGCAAGGGATTCCACTCTTTTTGCGTCCATTTTCACTAAGATTCCATTGTGTGTAGTGCCATCGCAAGTGATAATCTCCTTTGGTCCATAAGGACAATCATAGCTTACCACAGGTGTTCCACACAAAAGCGATTCAATTAAAACATTACTTAAGGCTTCCCTGTGGCTTGCAAGGGCGAAAAATTCAGCCTTTGCATAGTAAGGGGCAAGGGATTCTATCTTGCCTAGAAATTTACATTTTAATCCTTTGGCTTGCTCCTCTAATGCTTGTCTTTGGATTCCATCTCCCGCAAGTAACAAGGAATATTGCGGAAACTCTGCGCTAAAGATTCTAAAAGCCTCTATTAACTCATCAAAACCTTTAGAGGAAATCATTCGCCCAGCACTCAAGATGTAAGGTCGGTAGGATTCTAGGATTGGTGGGGTGTGAGGATTGCAGTCTATTTCCACAGGATTTGGCAAAACATAGGCATTTTTGACGAAGTGATAATGTTTTAAGTCTTGTTGCGTGAGGGTTGTAATGCAGCTTGCCAAAGGATAAGTCAAGTAACGCAAAATACGCCAAAATTTGGAATCTAGCGCGCTAAAAATGCTATGTTCTGTTGCAATACAAGGAATCCGAGCCATTTTGGAAGCGAAAATACTTAAAATGTTGGTTTGATGAATAAAGCTAATGCTTAAATCCACCTTTTCGCTCTTAAATGCTCTCCAAAGCTTAAAAATGCGCAAGGTATTGCCAAGTACTCCACGATTTTTGGTTGCAAGGATTCGGATTTCCACATTAGAATTTAGTGGATAGAATCTTTCTTTCTCATTCCATACAAAAAGCACGATTCTATATTGACTTGCAAGTTCGTTTGCGACGAAGCTTGCTACGCGTTCTGCTCCACCCATTCTAAGAGAGGAGATAACGATTGCTAGGGTTTTTTGTTTGGTAGGATTCATAAATTTTCTTTAAGAGTTGTTATGCGTTATGGTGAAATTCTACTACGATTTCTTTAAGTTTTGCAAGATGTTCTTTAGAATCCTTGCACTGCATAAGTTCTGTAATATCTGCGTTAAGTTTGTGAATATCGTATTTTGTTGGACGCGCCACTTGTATGGAGGGATATTTTGTTTTTCCCTCACTCTCATCAAGCAACAATTCTTCATATAGCTTCTCACCGGGACGCAATCCGCTAAATTCAATCGTAATTTCGTTTTCTTTGCCATAAAGTCGTAACATATTTTTCGCCAAATCTACAATTTTAACCGGTTCTCCCATATCTAAAATAAAAATTTCCCCCCCTTGCGCAATTGCTCCGGCTTGCAACACGAGCCGACAAGCTTCGGGAATTAGCATAAAATAGCGTGTGATTTCTGGGTGTGTAACGGTAATAGGACCACCCGATTCTATTTGCGCCTTGAATTTTGGCACGACAGAGCCACTACTACCTAACACATTTCCGAATCGAACGGCGACAATTTCACTACTCTTGGATTCTACATTTTGCGCATAGAGTTCTACTATGCGTTTGGTTGCGCCCATTACATTGGTCGGACGCACCGCTTTGTCCGTAGAGATGACAACGACTTTTGGCACCCCTGCTTCAATCGCACTATCTAGCACATTTTTGCTTCCGATGATATTGTTTTCAATCGCACTTTTTTGATTGTATTCACAAAGCGGCACATGTTTGTAAGCCGCAGCATGCACGATAATGTCGGGCTTTTCCTCGTTGATGAGCGCACCAAAGCGGTCTTTTTCTAAAATGCTTAGTAAGCAAGGACGAAGCAAGGCTTTAAAGTCTTTGTTTTGTTGGGAGCAGAGTTCCTCTAAAATCGCATATAAGTTAAACTCACTATGCTCTACCAAAACGATTCTTTGCGCGCCAAATTCTACACATTGTCGCACGATTTCGCTTCCGATACTTCCTCCAGCCCCTGTGATAAGCACTCTTTTGTCTTTTAGAAACGCGCCGATGACTTCCTTATCTAAATCCTTGCTTGGACGCGAAAGCAAATCTTCAATAGAGATATTTTTAAGAGGTTCAGAGGGGGTTTTTTGTGTATCGTCTTTGAGCAAATTTGCAATTTTAATTTCATCAATTCCTAATTGTGTCAGCTCGTTAAAGATTCCCTCTAAAGGAGGTTTGGAAAAAGAACGCGTGAGGATTGCGGATTTGATTTTATGCTTTTGTATGAGTTCTTTCAAAGCCGATTTGGGATAAATTTTGAGATTGGAGATGTAATTCCCAAATGTTTTTTCATCTTCTTCAATAATTGCAAGAGGATAAAATGGAATCTCGCTATTAAGGGCGGCTTTAATCAATGTCGCACTTTGTGTATTTGCTCCAAAAATCACAGCGGGTTTGGGGGAGTTTTTGGGTGAATTTTCCAAGTAAATGCGCTTAGAGATTCTGATTGCTCCAATAAAAATACTAGAAATTACAAAGTCAATACCTATTACACTTAAGGGAAAGTTTCCAAACGCCCCTCCAAAAAACGCAATGGCACAAAAGATTCCATAAGCCAAGATGTGTGCATAAAAGATTTTTAAGGCTTCTAATAGCCCAAAGAATCGCCACGGCACAAGATAGATTTTGAATAAAGCCAAAAGCAGAATCTTTAAGGAAATTAAGACATAAAAAACCGATACAACTGCGAAATTAAATTCCAAAGGCACTTGAAAGCTAAAGCGCAAATCATAAGAAAGTACGAGCGTGAAATAAGAAACAAGCAAGTCTATAAAGACAAAAAATATAATGCGTTTGGCATTGCTTGGGCGGAATAAAACGGATTGTAGCACTAGCGATTCTTTAGGAATTTTTGAATAAGGCTTGCAATCTCATCAATGTCGCATTTTTCTAATGCTCCACCGCTTGGTAGGCAGATTCCGCTTTCAAAAAGTTTTTGGCTTGTGCCATCTACAAAAGAGATAGAATCCCTAAAAAGTGGTTGTAGGTGCATAGGTTTCCACAAAGGGCGAGATTCTATGCCTGCTTTGGCAAGCAATTCCACGAGCGCAAGAGGATTGACTTTGGGACTTAAAAAGCGTAAAGTTGTTAGCCAGCGATTCCCTCTTGAGTTTGGAATCTCGGGCATAAATTCTAATGTTTGGGATTCTACTTCCTTGTGCAATGTTTCTTGATACCATTCAAAAATTTTGCGTCTTTTGGAGACTTTGACTTCAATTTGTTCTAACTGCCCCACACCAATGGCTGCGCAAATATTGCTTAAGCGATAATTATAGCCATAATCCAAATGCTCATAAAAGGGTAGATTTTCGCGTGCTTGAGTAGAATAGTAGCGTGCTTTCTCTGTCTTTTCTTGATTTTTGCCAAGCAACATTCCTCCGCCGCTTGTCGTGATGATTTTGTTTCCATTAAAGGATAAAATGCCAAATTCGCCGAAAGTTCCGCTGTGTTTTTTATCATAAAATGCCCCGAGTGATTCTGCGGCGTCCTCAATGAGCAAGATTCCATACTGCGCACAAATCTCCGCAATCTCCGCAATTTTTGCGCATTGTCCATACAGATGTGTAACAATTAGGGCTTTGGGTTTTTTGGGCAGAGATTCTAGGGCTCGTATTAGTAGTTTTGGGCTTAGATTCCAAGATTCTAAGTCGCTATCAATAAAGATTGGAATTGCGCCTTGATAAAGAATCGCATCAATAGAGCCAATAAAGGTAAAACTGCTTGCAAGCACAAAATCGCCTTGCCCGATTCCGCTGACGCGCAATGCTAAATGCAATGCTGATGTGCCAGAATTGAGTGCTAAGGCATTGGGAGAGGCTGTGTAAGATTTAACATTTTCTTCCAGAGTATTGACAAATGCGCCAAGCGGGGCGATATAATTGCTTTCAAAAGCTTCTTGGACATATTGTTGTTCGTTGCCGCTCATTTGTGGGGGAGATAAAAAAAATCTAAATCCCATAATTTCTCCTTATCTTAATTCTTTTTTCGCCGGATTGCCAACGACTTTTTTATGCGGTGGTATGTCGCTAATCACTACGCTTCCTGCACCAATGAGGCAGTGTTGCCCAATACTTTTCCCTTCAATAATCACGCTTCCTGCACCAATATGTGTGCAATCCCCAACTTGCACATTTCCACAAAGTGTCGCACTAGGTGCAATATGGGAGAAATCCCCGATTCTGCAATCGTGTTCTATAATGCTCCCACTATTGATTATCGCACCCATTCCGATTGAAGCGCGTGCGTTGATAACAGTGTTTGGCATTACCACACTCCCGCTAGCAATTTTGGCGGATTTTGAGATTATAGCACGACGATGTGCAACAAAAGGCAAACAGAATCCTTGTTTGACGAAAAAGTGATAAAGATTCTGCCGCATCAAATTATCACCAATCGCTAGGAGAATACCAAAATCTTTAGCATTTGCTAGGTTGAGAAATTCTGCCCTTGAAATGGCAGTGATTCCATTAAGAATCTTGTTTTTTGGATTGTCGTCAATGAGAATTTCAAACGATAAATTTTGGGATTCTAAAATCTCTGCGATGACTGCTCCGTGCCCACCAGCACCAAATATTGCTAGTTTTTTCATTCTTGCCTTTCAGTCTATTTGGATTTTAGAATTTTACCGAAATTTTGAAAAGTTTAGCAACGCATAGGGTTGGGCTAGAATTTGGATAAAGCGATAAAAGCCCAAAATTTAGGCTTTTAAAATAATTTTCCCCTTTTGTGTGTTTAAAACTCCTTGTGATTTGAGTTCTCTTAATACGCGCGAAAGAGATTCGGCACTCGTGTTCAGCTTTTGGGCGATTTGTCGCTGTGTTAAATGTGCTAACTCTGTTTCATTTGCGTGCAAAAAATTCATTAGTCGCTCTTTTAATCCTAAGGAATTTTGAGCAATATGCGATTCTAGCATTTTGATTTTATTGCAAAGTGAAGCAACTAATTCACGACAGAAAGTTGGATTTCCCATACATTGTTTTTGAAAAGTTGCAAGACTAATTTCTAAAATCTCGCATTCCTCATCGCAAGCTGCACTAGCTGGAAAGGGTTGGTTTAAGAAGCTTGGCATTTCAGCAATGAAATTTGGCGCACAAATTTGGTGTAAAATTTGTTCTTTGGCTATTTTTTTTGCGTTTCTACTTCTAGTTTTTGGGCTTTGTTCTATGGTTTTATAGACTCTGACTTTGCCACTTAGTAGCACAAAAAGTTGTTTTGGAGTCTCGCCCTCAAAGAACAAAATTTCTTCTTTATGATAAAAACGTTTATAACCCAAAGAAAATAATATTTTGAAACAATCTTGCATTAAAGCCTCCCTTATTAAAATGTAAAACTAGAAAGCTAGTTTGGAAAACGAACATATTTTAACAAAAAATTAACTATTATCAAATTTTTTGCCATAAAACTTGGTTAGTATTATGCAAATAAAATATTTTTTAAGAAATCAGTGACGGATAATTTATATACAATGTTTTTAACCATTCATTTATTGTGCGCCATTATCTTTTTGGGCTATATCTTTTGTGGTGAGGTGTTGCTTAGTCCGATTCGCAAGATTTTTTGGGAGGGAAGAATTTGTAGACAAAATAGTTAGCATTATTGGCAGAAGAAGCTAAGGAAACTCCCCTCATTTTTATGTTACTTATTGTAACATAACTAGCAATTAAGTCAATATTTGGAAGCAAAATGGGCTATTTTGCCACAACTTTGCAGTAATTTTTAATCATTAAAAGCTTTTTAGCGTTTGGAATCGCATTGATGATTGTTATTGTTTTGGTGTTTTATTGTGGGCTTAAAAACTAAGTCCTTTACGCAAGGTAATTCACTCCATTGCTTTGACTTTGGGAGTGTTGATTGTCGTTTTAGCAAAACTTGTATTTTATGTTTAAAGGAGTAAAAATGGAAAAATATGATGAAATTTGTGTAGAAAGCATTGATTTGCTAATGGATATTTTTTATGCAAAGATTCGTGCGGATAAAAGCGGCGTGGGAGAGATTTTTAATAACAAAATTGGCACAGAGGATATATTGTGGGAAAAGCATAAACGCAAGATTGCAAATTTTTGGTATGGAATGTTGCTAAATATCGGGGATTATAGTGGTGCGCCATTGAAGGCGCATTTGGATTTACCCCCTTTTCCAAGAGAATTTTTTACTATTTGATTGGAATTGTTTGAGGAGAGCTTAAAGCAGATTTTTTGCGATGAGGTGGCGACGCAGATTCTACAAAGAGCGCAAATGATTGCCGCAAGATTCCAATTTATGCTTTATGAAAGCAGGCATTAACATAAGTTATTTATTCCTAAAAACTTTTTGGAATCGCATTTAATCGTGTAAGCTAGACTTTTAAAATTAAGAGTATAATTGCACTTTTTAGGTAATTTTAGTATTAGGAATATTATGCAAAATTTGAGTGTTTTGAAATTTGGTATTTTGGCATTGGGAGTGATTCTTCTTGGTGGGTGTTATCAAAACGCTTGTGGAATTTCTTCTTCTTATTGGGACGAAAAAAGCTATTATTATGACGCGCAAGGAAATTATCGCGAGAAATGTCCAGACAATCTAATTTACAAAGAAAAAGCTTTGCAACAACAAGAACAAGACGCGTTAGAGTCGTTTTAAGCAGAATCTTAAATGACGCAAGAAAGGGATTTGGAATATCTAAGGGCAGAGCGCAAACGCGCTTTGGCATTTAAAAATATTTTGCCACTTGTTGCACAACTTGAGCGTTTAAAGGTGATTCCAAAATCTGAACTTCAAGGAGCAAAAGTTTTCTATGGTGATTTTGTGCGGCTTGAGATTCCACATTTAAGCGAGGAATCTTTTACGCTTGTATGTGAGGTGGCAAGAGAGTTGATTCCGTGGCGCAAAGGTCCTTTTATCCTCAATACTTTAGAAATTCAAAGCGAATGGAATAGTGCAATTAAATACAACCTGCTTGCACCACATTTGCATTTAAGCGATAAGGTAGTAGGCGACATAGGGTGCAACAATGGTTATTATATGTTTAGGGCAGTGGAGCTTAATCCTGCTCGGATTGTGGGGTTTGACCCTGTGCCATTGTGCTTTGTGCAATTTCAATTTTTGCAATTTTTCGCACAAGAAAGCCGCTTGCAGTATGAGTTGCTTGGCATTGAGGAATTGTCCTTTTTTGCAAGACAATTTGATGTGCTGTTGTGTTTAGGGGTTTTGTATCATCGCAAAAGCCCCTTAGATGCGATTAAGCTTGTTTATAATGCCTTAAAAAGTGGAGGTGAGGCTATTTTTGATAGCTTGATAATTGATGGAGAGCAAGAAATCGCACTTTGCCCTATGGGACGCTATGCCAAAATGCCAAATGTTTATTTTATCCCTACGCTTCGCACTTTTGAGGGGTGGCTAATGAAATGTGGATTCAAAGAAATTGTAGTGATTGCGACACTAAAAACTGCCTTTGATGAGCAGCACAAGACGCAATGGAGTAGTGGAGAATCTTTGGAGGATTTTTTAGAGTCAAGCGGGGAACTCACGATTGAGGGCTATCCCGCACCCAAGCGTGCGTATTTAAAGGCTAAGAAGCTTTAAGAATGTTTTTGGATTCTGTTTGTGGAATTAGACTTTATTTTTCTTTGTTCTCTAATATTTCTAGCGCAGATTGAAAAAATGATAGTTATCTCCATTTGTTAGAATAATGGCTCTAATGACATATTTACTTCATTGATAACCCGCCTATTCGCTTGCAAAGAGTGAGATTCCAAAGATTAAGAGGAATCCCAAGATTAGCTTTTTATTTTTTATTTCTTTTTTAGATTGTTTCATCTCTCATTTCATTTATTCTTCACAAGAATGCGTTTTGTTGCCTTGAAATTTCTCCATTGTTACGCTTGTGTTAGAGCTAATGTCCTTGCGTTTTATCACCTTATAAAAAGTCCCCCATAAAATCTTGCAATCTAACCAAAAACTAAGATGATTCACATACCATACATCTAACGCGAACTTTTCTTCCCAAGAAATTGCATTGCGCCCATTGATTTGCGCCCAGCCTGTAATTCCCGGCTTGACTTCGTGGCGACGTGCTTGTTCTTTGGAATACAAAGGCAAATATTCCACAAGAAGCGGACGCGGACCTACGAAGCTCATTTCGCCCTTTAGCACATTAAAGAGTTGGGGGAGTTCATCTAAGCTACTTTTGCGAATCCATTTACCCAATTGCGTAAGCCTTACTTCATCGGGGAGCAATTCGCCTTTTTCATTGCGTGCGTTATTCATCGTGCGAAACTTGTAAATCTTAAAAATTTTGCCCTCTTTGCCCGGACGCTCTTGCGTAAAAAATATAGGTGAGCCAAGTTTCGTGCGGATAAGTAAAGAGACGATAAGCAAAATGGGAGAAAACAGCACAAGTAGAATTGCGCCAAGAGAAACATCTAAAACGGGCTTGATGAAGTTTGGATAGATTCTGTGAGAGGAAGAATTTTTTTGTTTGGAGGACAAAACCAAATCATACAGAGACAAGTAACTTTGCACAATGGAATCTGTGCTGAATTCGGCACAAATTTTTTCTCTGCTTGCTCGCCCAAAACGCATTTGTAGGTCTTTATCCTTGCTTAGTTGAGCGATTTTTTGCGCGAGCTCCCCTGCATTGCCAATTTCTACCAAGAAGCCATTTTTACCATTTTCAACGACTTCGCGACAACCTACTGCATTGGTTGTTATCATCGGTTTTGCCATACTTCCAGCTTCTAAAAGCGTGCGCGGAATCCCCTCGCGATAGCTTGGCAAAACAAACAAATCACAAACTCCTATAAGAGAGCGAATGTCGTTGCGTTGTCCGAGATAAATAACGGCAGCAGAGCTTTTCAAAAACTCCTCACTCATTGAGGAAATATTACCCAAATCTACTCCGCCAACATATAAAAAAATGCAATGCGGATTTTTGCTTTTAAGAATCTCTGCTGCTTTGTAGTATTCCCGCACTCCCTTGTGCGCAATGGCGCGCGCTACCATTAGCACCAAGATAGAATCCTTAAGAGTTGGCAGATTCAATTCTTGGCTTAGTTTTTGACGCATTGTGTGGTAGGATTCTTGATTTATTGGTGCAAAGGTTTGCGTGTCAATGCCAGAACCTTTAATCAATATTGCTTTTTCGCGTGATAGGATTCGTTTTTGCACATATAATTCTAAATCCTCATTGTTTTGGAATAACACTTTTTGAGCAATTTTAAAAGCGACGCGGTTTAGGGATTCTATGACGAATCGTAAAATGCGGGATTTTAGGCTCTCATCAATATAAAAACTCCCCAAACCTGTAAGGCTGTTAATCACGCAATCCAGCCCTGCAATTTTTGCGGCAAAAGAGCCATAAATATTGGGCTTAAGCATAAAGGTATGCACAATATCGGGCTTGATTTCTTGTAGGATTTTTGTAATTTCTTGAATCGTTTTTAAGGCACTTAAGGGATTGAGACTGCTCCGATGAATAGAATAAGCAATCGCTCGTATGCCAAGAGGGGCAAATTTATCGAAGTCTGCTCCTTTTGGGATTAGCGCGATAACTTCGTGTCCCTTGTCTTTGAGTGCTAGCATAATAGGCAAGCGAAACAAATAAAGATTGGAATCTGTGTGTGAGAGAAATAAAATTTTCATTCGTAACCTTACAAATTGTAAAAATTTATAAGAATTATAACATTAATCAAACAAAGCAAACTTGTTTCTTTGTGTAACAACCTTTAAACAAACTAAAAAGTTAAAAAATATTTTATATTTATTTTTAAGATTCTGTAATACAATAAAAGTTTAAACTTTTAAAAAAGAGAAATAATGAAAAAATCAATTTTAGGATTCTTATTAATCTTTGGAATCTCAAGCACACTCTTTGCTGAAGTAGATTTCATTGCCCTTGCAACTAATGGAGAATTTAACGAACAAAGTGCAGGTGTGAAAGTCTTAAATGAGGAGGAGATGAGTAAGGTTGTGGGGGGAGCAACGATTTCCCCCAAAACGATTCTTAATAGTTATGGAGTTACAAATAACTCAGGCACAAAAATATCTTATACTGCCTATTATAAATTAATCCCAGAAAGAGCAAATGAGCTATTGCCACTCAATGTGGATACAGGTTCTGGAGAATATATCCCAGCAGTTTCTGCAACTTTTAATTTTCTAACAAATAAAGTTAGCATAGAAATTATTGGGGTAAGTCAATACAATCCTGTCTATACAAGAAGTGCGGATAGCTATTATGCCAATCGCCTTCTCACAGAAAACAACAAAAGACTTTATAATCAGGCGGAAAATTTTATTAGGCAAGATAAGACAAGTTATCGTTCTATGGGAGCAAATTTTAATCTCAAATATAGATAATGGAACGCCTTTTGCTTATCATTTAATAGATTTTATGCAAGGGATAAGCGAATGTTTGAACTAAATACTTCTTTGCCTAATTATCACAATGCAATCTTATACAGCAATAAGAATAGCCAAATTAAAGATAATGAAAAAGATGTGAATTTACAATCTGCTACAATCAGCAATGAGGAAGCAAAGGAAGCCTTAAATAGCCGATATAATAGCGGGATTTACACATATCATCTCGCATTAGATGAATTTCCAGATATTGCATTTTCTGAAATTCTACACAAAACAGATTCCTTTCGCTCTAAAATTTTAAAACAAGCCACCAATCAACATATACCGACAGAAAATGAATATCAAAAAGCAAGGGATTCTCTTAATGAACAACTAGACAATATTTTAATTGAGCTTTATAAACAAGAGCCAAATTTAGAAAAAAATCCTAATAATTATCTAATTGATGGTGCGATAAGAATGAAAGTGTTTTTAAAAATGGACGAGGAAAATATGCAAACAAGCAAACAGGCATTATTAAATTCAATCAATTCTTTCAATTGCGCCTCTGATACCAAAGATTTAAAAGCTAATCTATCAAATTATATTAGTAATGTTGAGGGTGTAGCCTATAATATGATTGAGCAATTTAATTGTTTATTTGCTTGTTTGGATATTCCAAAGTCTCAACAAAAATCCATTGAAAACGCCCTTAGCATTATCACAAGTTATACATACGATAAGAGCGGAAGGCTTACAGATTCCCTCAATATAGGAGGTTATACTATTTCTTGGGAGGGGGATAATCCTACAATTTTTCAAGGTTCTTATTCCTTGAAAATTTCTTATTCACCACAAGAGGATATTTTACTTTCCCTCTCCTCCAACTTTGATTCCTCACAAACTTTCTTTGAAGTCTTAGAGCAAAGAGATAAACTAGAAAAAGAAAATCAAGAATTAAAAACCAAACAAGCTTATAATGCTTATGGAATCCCTCAAAATACCTTTACTAAGTCCGATTCCACAGATTCCATAATGCAAACACTGCTTAAAGAATCAAAAAGTGGTAATGGTGTTTAGGATTTATCATTGTGAGCGGCGAAACGACAAGGCGCACAATCTGCAAACAATTTGCCTACACTTGCAAATCCATAATTCTATACAGAAGTATTTAAAAAGAATTTTGCAATGACACAGCATAAAATTAAACTTGTTTCTTTGTGTAATACTTTTCATCAAATCAAAAGTTAAAAAATATTTTACACTTAATTTTAAGATTCTGTAACTTATAATAAAAATTTAAACTTTTAAAAAAGGAATAATAATGAAAAAATTAATTTTAGGATTCTTATTAATCTTTGGAATCTCAAGCACACTCTTTGCTGAAGTAGATTTCATTGCCCTTGCAACCAATGGAGAGTTTAACGAACAAAGTGCAGGTGTGAAAGTCTTAAATGAGGAGGAAATGAGGCAGGTTGTGGGGGGAGCGTATGCGCAACAAGTAATTAAAAAACAATATGGAGTTGTAGATAATTTTGGAAACAATATTTATTATACTGCGTATTACCAAGTAGAATTGGAAGCTGGAGATTCTGCTTATTTTAATCTTGGTTCAGATTATTACGCAGCTATCGCCGCAACCTATAATTTCAAAACTAATAAGGTTACATCAGAGGTAGTAAAAATTAATAAATATAATTCTAGCAATGTTAAAACTTTAGATTTTCAAAATAATGTAATAGACAGGATTAAAAATTATAATGCAGTTGGAAGCTGGATAAGACAGGATAAAATTAATATCAAATATTTCAAATAATTTTGGTATGGTTTTTGCTTACCTTTTTATAAAAATGATTGAATATAGAATTGCAAACAAACTGCAAAGCAATCATCACAAAGGTAAGCTATGCAAATTAACAACTCAAATTATCTAAGCCTTTATTCCAATTCCCATTATAATACTAGTTGCAAAGATTCTACACAATCCATAAATCAAGATTTCAATACCATAGAAGATTTATCGCATAGCAAACAAAATAATGTAGAAAAAGACACCAAGCAAACAATATATGAGATTCTTGCTAACAAAGAGGAATTACCAGCTTATATAAGCCATTCTTATCATCAAAATATTGACAATATAGAAAAATTACAGAATCTATCACAAAATCATCTTGAATTTCTTGAAACATATAATGGACTAATTCCCTCAGAAGCAAAGGCTCAACAATCAATACAATCCCTTATGCAAGAAGCAGAGGAAGTTTTAAGTGTTGCTTATAATAAACAGCCAGATAGCGAGGAATTTAGAAATTTACTTGGAATTTTTTCATTTGCACAAGATTCTATTAATAATTTTAACAACAATAAACAAAAACTATTAAACCTCTTAAAACAAGGGCAAAACAGCCAAGAATATGTTACAAGTGAGGAATTTTATCATAAACTTTTTACAAAAAATAATGGTCACCAAACACAAACTTTAGAAGAAATTGATAAGCTTTCAAAAATTAATGAAGAGCAAGGTTTTTTGAGAGATTATACTGTAGAAGCCAGTTTAATATCTTATTACTTGCGAGATTTTTTTACTATGGCTAGTGATTTTGAATTTATATCCAAAGACAAAGAAAGTAAGATTTATCAAGATTTGCAAACTAGCGTTATTTATCTAGGCTCACAGAGTGGCAATATTGGAAGCTCTTTTAAAGTTGATAATTACACTATTTCTTGGGATGGCAATAGCACCTTATTCAATGCTTATCTAAACGGCTCTAAAATCTCTATTGCTTCGCAATTTTCCTCTAATGATTTCCTTGCCTCTAGCTTTGATGCCACCCAAAGCATTTTTGATATACTTAATCAAAGAGATAAACTAGAAAAAGAAAATCAAGAATTAAAAACCAAACAAGATTATAATGCTTATGGAATCTCCAAGAATACTTCAATCCAAACAGATTCTTCAAGCGATTCCATAATACAAACACTGCTAAAAGAATCTAAAGAAAATAAGAAGAATCAAGGAGAATAAGGATACAATCTACAAAAATATTTAATCCCTTATTCAAGGACTCTCTTGCGTATTCTTATCCTTGTGCTTTGTTGCATTCATTTAACTTTTGGCTTTCGCGTTTAATCCCTCCAAGAACTCCACAATCAAAATGTAATCCGACAACAATTTTTGTAAGATTTAAAGTTTCCTAATGAGAGGTTTTTTGGCAAATAATGAAGCAAAAAGCCTTTATTGTCTGAAGTATCTTGATTATGCTTAGATATGTTATAATTTGAAAATTTTTCTAAGGAGAGTGCAATGGACGAGGATTTTATAAAGTCTGAAGAAGAAGATTTTTTAAACAAACCAGACGCCGATGCGGTCTTGCAAAAATCTTGCTTGAATATTGATTTGAATAATGGCACAATCAAGGAGCAAAAATATGGTAAATCCTCTGTTCTTTTGGAGACAAGTAGCAAAATGGTGGTGGATAAGCAAGGATTAATCCATTCGGGAAATTTGTTTTCTAGTGCTGCTTATTGTGCGTTATTGGCGGTGAATAATCCCAATGGAATCGTGATTGGTGCAGAAGTGAAGTTTCTAGCACCTATTGAGTTGGGCAACGAAGTCTTGTTTCGCGGAGAAACCTTGCAAGAAGATACGAAAAAGCGCGAAGTCAAGGTAGAAGGATTTGTGTTAGATATTAAGATTTTTGACGCGATGTTTTATATTGCGGTGTTTGATAAGCATGTTTTAAGTTTGCATATTACTAAAGAAATGGAAAAGAAAATGGGCTAAGTCCAAAGAATCACGACAAAGAATCGTAAATAAAGGGAGTTTATGCGGGTAGATTTGCACAATCACACAAGCCTTTGTAACCACGCGACAGGCACAATGGAGGAATATGTCCTCCGAGCAATAGAAGAAAAAATTGATGTTTTTGGATTTTCTTGCCACAATCCGATGGCTTTTGATGAACAATATAGAATGGATTTTAAGGATTTACCCTTTTATTTTGATGAAATTGCGCGATTAAAAGAAAAATACAAAGGGCAAATTGAAATCTTAACTGCGCTAGAGATTGATTTTTTGCCCTCTTTTGCAGAGGAAAGATTGTTTGATTTTCCACTAGATTATAGAATCGGAGCGGTGCATTTTCTGGGCGATTGGGGGTTTGATAACCCCGAGTTTATCCGCGAATATGCAAGGCGCGATATTAATGATTGTTGGAGTGAATATTATAAAGCCACAGAAATGCTAGCAAAAAGCGGAAAGTTTGACATTTTGGCGCATATGGATTTGTTAAAAGTCTTTAATTATCGCCCAACAAAGGATTTGCGCCCACAAATAGAATCTGCGCTCAAGGCTGTGAAAGAAGCCAATATGTGTATAGAGATTAACGCAGCAGGATTCCGCAAACAAGTTCAAGAGCAATACCCAAGCGAAGAGATTTTGCAAATTGCTTATTCCTTAGAGATTCCAATTTGTTTTGGGAGCGACGCCCACGCGGTAGAGCAAATTGGCTTCAAACATTCAGAGTTGGTATCACTTGCCAAGCAAGTAGGTTACACAAAGTGCGCCCTCTATCGCAACAGAGAGCGAGAGTTGGTAGAATTTTAGTTTGAAAATTTAAGAAACTCAATAAAAATTAAGTAAAATTGCGTTAAATTCTCATCTCTTTTTACTTTAATAATAGCTTTAAGTTTGGAGACTTTGGAGGGTATATGTCGCTGGTGGGCATCGTGGGCTTCAAACCCATTTGAGTGGATAGGTGTCTATTTGCTGGGGAGTTCGATTCTCTCACCCTCTCGCCACTTTTTAAGATATTTTAAGGAATTACTATCAAAACGAATTTTTTTAAAACCCCATTGGCACAATTTTTAAAGAATAAAACTTCCTACCAAATACGCATTGCTTCCCTCTTGCTAATATTTGGAATCTTGACAGTTCTAGGTATTTTAGAGCCTTTTGGATTTTTAAAGCCACTTGCTCAAATTCAATTTTGGCTTTTTGGGTATTTGGGCTATATTTGGCTTTTTGTTGCTGCATTTTTTGTCTATCAAGTAAAAGATTCTTTTGATTTTAAAAACAACCGATTTTTAGAAAAAACGCTTGGTGTTATCATCGGAGTTTTTGCACTTCTTGTGTTGCAAGGCTTGTTTTTTGCGCACGCTGGGATTTTGGGCGTTGCGTTTAATAGTGTGCTTTCGCCACTTATTACACATTTGGGTGTTTTTGTGTTGGTTTTACTTTGCTTTGCCTTTAGCGTTGTTTTGTATAGCGGCAAGTCTCCTAAAGAATTGGGAAAAATATTTGTGCAAGATTTGAAAGAGGATTTAAGGCAAAGTCAAGTGCCAACAGAAAAAATCATTAAAAGCAAAAAGAATCTCAAAAATCTTGCTTCAAAAATCAAAGCATTTTTTACGCCGCCAAGCCAAATGGACAAAAAGGATTCTAAACATTCTATTTTTTCCCTTTCTCCGCAGGAGAAGGACACTCAAAATACGCAAAATAATCCAGCACAAGAAACCTCTAAGCATTCTTCTTTGTTTTTTACAAAAGCCCCTTCTACCCCTCGCGCATTAACTTTAGAAGAATTGATTGAGCAGAGTAAAAACAATCCGCCTCCTCCTACAAGTGCAGCTTTCAACTTTCAAGATGATACTGAAGAAGAATCTCAAGAAATGCAAGAGACATCAGAAAGTGAATCGCACGAGAATTTCAGCAAAGAGCAATCTTTTGAGGCTGAAATTGATGAGTTAAGACAGAATGTAGAGTTGCCAACAAGAGAAGACAATCCTTTAGAAAATTACTCTAAAGAACAAAATGAGATTCCACAAATTCGCATTGTGAGTTCAAAAGAAGCTGAACAGCAAGGCTTTAATGCAATGCAGTTTCAGTTGGAATCTATGGCAAGTTTAGAAAACTTCAAACGTTTTGAGAAAAGCCATTTATATCCAGAGGAAGAACCCAAAGAAGAAGTGATAAGGCTTATCAAAAAAGAGGAATGCACAAACACGCAAAATCAGGTTTTACAAACACCCACGCCGACTTTTGCCCAAAGAGAAACAACACTAGATTTTATGGAGGAATCACGAGATTTTTCTACACCGCAAGGCAATCCAATTTCGCAGGATTCTATACCTGCGGAAGCAACTAAGCCAAAGCCAATTAAGGCTTATCCCAAAAATCTTTATGCCGCGACGCCTTTTAGTGCATATTATGATAAAGACCCAGTTGGTACACAGGATTATCTTGTGCAAAAGAGCTTCCACAATGGAGATTCTTTTCGGGATTTGTCGCATAGTAAAGAATCGCAATCCGACGATGAGCCTAGCACAATTTTTTATTATGACAAAATCAAAAGCACACACCCAATCAAGCCCGAAGAAATCCAACAGATTTCTCAAGAGTTGCAATCAGGCAAAAATTCACCAAGCACGCATGAAAATGCAATACCTCCACAAACAGAACCCGCTGCACTCAATCATATTATTAAGCAAGTGATTCAGGAATTTATGGAATCTCAAAATTCCCCCAATGCGCTTGTTTCTAATCGGGGTTTGGAGGAATCCGCACAGGAAACAACAAAAGAAAATGCGGAATCTCCCAAGCCACAATTTCAAGAAAACCAAGAACATAATGGCATCTTGGATTCAGCAAGACAGAAACAACCGACAGAATCTCTAGGAGATTTGGAGAAATCGCAAGGAATCTATGAGGTAGTTGAAAAAATGCAAGACGCCAAGGAAGTGTTGAATTATACGCCAACCTTTGCGGCAAATCCCCTCCCGACTTATGGCTATCGTTTTGATAATGAAGCAGGAAAAGATTTAGAGGTAGAATCGCAAGCAAGGGTGAATCCGACTTTGCAAGCAGTGCCACCCAAAGTAGAATCTTCCACTTCCGAAGTGATTAGCTTGTTTAATGCCCCTAAAACCAACAAAGAAATGCAAAACAAAGAAGAACAAAAGGAATCTTTTGAAACACAATCCTCTCAAGCAGAATCTTGTGCGCCCTTTGTGCAGGCTACAACACAAGAATCTCCACAGCAAACAAAGGATTCTGAATTATCAAGGAAGTTGGTTTTAGAAAACAAGGAGACTTTAAGCATATTAGGAGTTGCAGATATACCACAGATTGTAGAATCGCAAGATTTTGTCTTGCCTAAATTAGAATTTTTGCAAGCTCCAAAAGAGGAGCGCATTGAGATTGATGAGGGAGAGATTGACCGAAAAATCAATGATTTGTTAAGCAAATTGCGAATGTTTAAGATTGAAGGGGATATTGTTAGGACTTATTCTGGACCCATTGTTACAACTTTTGAGTTTCGTCCAAGTCCAAATGTCAAAGTTTCGCGCATTTTGACTTTGCAAGATGATTTAGCAATGGCATTGCGTGCGAAAACGATTCGGATTCAAGCACCTGTGCCGGGAAAAGATGTTGTGGGAATTGAGATTCCAAACAATCAGATTGAAACAATTTATTTGCGAGAGATTTTAGAAAATGATTTGTTTGCAAACTCTACCTCGCCTTTAACTCTTGCTTTGGGTAAAGACATTGTAGGAAACCCTTTTGTAACAGACCTTAAAAAACTTCCTCATTTGTTGATTGCAGGGACGACAGGAAGCGGTAAAAGTGTGGGGATTAATGCGATGATTTTATCCTTGCTTTATAAAAACTCTCCTGCGCAACTGAAGCTTATTATGATAGACCCAAAAATGTTAGAGTTTAGCATTTATAATGACATTCCACACTTGCTAACTCCCGTCATCACGCAACCCAAAAAAGCAATTATTGCTTTGGATAACACCGTAAAAGAAATGGAACGAAGATATACGCTGATGAGTGAAGCAAGGATTAAAAACATTGAGGGTTACAACCAAAAAGCTGAAATTGAAGGCTTTGAGCCTTTTCCTTATATTGTGGTAATTATTGATGAATTAGCGGATTTGATGATGAGCGGAGGCAAGGAAGCAGAGGTTTCTATTTCGCGTTTGGCTCAAATGGCAAGAGCAAGCGGAATCCATTTGATTGTTGCAACACAACGTCCGAGTGTTGATGTTGTAACAGGATTAATTAAAGCCAATTTGCCCTCACGCATTAGTTACAAAGTGGGACAAAAAATTGATTCTAAAGTGATTTTGGATAGTTTTGGCGCAGAATCTTTGCTTGGACGAGGAGATATGCTTTTCACGCCACCGGGCGGTGGAATCGTGCGTTTGCACGCTCCTTGGAGCACAGAAACAGAGATTGAAAAAATCGTAGAATTTATCAAATCCCAATGTCCTCCGCAATACGATGAAAACTTTATGCCCAATGAAGATGAAATCTTGGGCTTACGCGTAGAGGGCGAGACAGATGAGCTTTATGAGGAAGCCAAACGCATTATTTTAAGTGATGGCAAAACTTCTATTAGTTATATTCAACGAAGACTTGGGATTGGGTATAATAAGGCAGCAAATATTATTGAGCAAATGCAGGCACGAGGATTTTTGAGCGAACCTAATTCAAAAGGGGTGCGTGAAATCTTGGGTAATTAATTTCGTGTAGATTTTATAATTTAAAGTTGTAGTTTAAGACAAGTTTTGATAAAATTAAAAACTACACATTAAATTCGGAGCATACAAAGAAATGAATTCAACTCTAAAAGTCCAAAGTATTGATAGTGCAAATGCAGTTGCACAAGCCACGATTCCTGTGGATAGATTAAATCAAAAATTAGACAAAATAACAAAAGCTGCTAGTAAAAATCTCAAAATTGATGGATTTCGTAAGGGGCATGTGCCAGCAAGTGCAGTGAAGCAACGTTATGGCAAACAACTAGAAGAAGATGCACAAAGAGAATGTGTACAAGACCTTTTGCAAGATATTTTAAAGGAATTACAAGTAGAGGCAAATGCGCTAATTGGCGACCCGCGTATTACGAAATTTGATCAAAAAGAGGAAGGCATTGAGCTTGAGATAGAAGTTAGCCTAACACCAAGCATTTCGCTTGATAAATTAGAGGAATGTATTCCGGAAGTCAAGATTCCAGAAGTTACATCAGAAGACATTGCGAAACGGCTTGAAGAAATTGCGAATGCTAGGGCACCTCTTGTGGGAATTGAAGATGGAAGACGCAAGTTAAAAGATGGAGAATATGCAAAAATCAACTTTGAGGGCTTTATAGAGGGTAAGGCTTTTGAGGGTGGTAAAGCAGAGAATTACTTATTGCAAATTGGTAGCAAGTCTTTTATTGAGGGCTTTGAGGAGCAATTAATTGGTATGAAAAAAGGCGAAGAAAAAGAGATTAATGTAGCTTTTCCAGAAAATTATCAAGCTAAACACTTAGCGGGAAAACCAGCGGTTTTTAAAGTAAAATTGCTAGAGATTCAAACAAAAGGAAAGATTGAAATTGATGACAATTTTGCTAAGACACTTTTGCCAGACGACAAAGACGCAAATGTTGAAACATTGAAAGAAAAAATCAAAACGCAGCTCCAAAATGAAAAAAAACAGGAGCTTTATAACAATAAATTAAAGGAAATTCTGATTGAGAATCTTAATAAAAACATTGTGTTTGATTTACCAAAATCTATTGTGCATCAAGAAATAGATTTGCTTTTTAGAAATAGCTTGATGTCTTTATCTCAAGAGGAACAGCAAAAGCTTGCAAAAGAGCCTGAAACACTCAAAGCTAAACGCGAAGAGCAAAGAGAGAATGCGGAAAAAAGCGTTCGTGTAACCTTTATCATTGATGCAATTGCAAAACGAGATAAAATAGAGATTCCAGACAATGAAGTGATTAATACTATTTATTATGAAGCAATGGCAATGCGCCAAGACCCAAAAGCAATTTTTGAATATTACAAAAATAATAATTTAATCCCAGCAGTGAAAATGGCAATGCTAGAGGATAGAGTGCTTACTGCTTTATTAGACAAGAGGGCGTAATGAGTTATTATGTGCCGACAGTTATAGAAAAATCAGGGCGCGGGGAGCGTGCGTATGATATTTATTCTAGGCTTTTAAAAGATAGAATCATTTTGTTAAGCGGGCAAATTGATGATGGTGTAGCTTCTTCTATTGTTGCGCAACTCTTATTTTTGGAGGCTGAAGATCCAGAAAAAGATATTTATCTGTATATTAATTCACCAGGTGGAGTGGTAACGAGTGGTTTGAGTATTTATGATACAATGAATTATGTTAAACCCGACATTAGCACGATTTGTATCGGTCAAGCAGCAAGTATGGGAGCATTTTTGCTAAGTTGTGGGACAAAAGGCAAACGTTATTCTCTCCCTAATTCTCGCATTATGATTCATCAGCCTTTGGGAGGAGCGCAAGGACAAGCCACAGAAATTGAAATTCAAGCGAAAGAGATTTTGCGTTTAAAGGCTAGTTTAAACGAAATCTTGGCAGCTAATACTAATCAACCATTAGAAAAAATTGCCAAAGATACGGATAGAGACTTTTATTTAAGTGCTCACGAAGCGCAAGAATATGGATTGATTGATAATGTTTTAACCAAAAGTTTAAAGTAAAGGGGGTAGTCCATGAAAGACGATTTTGATTCGTTTGAAGGTTTGCAAAGTTTTGAAACAGAGGGTATAGAGGAGGCTCCAGCTAATAACGCATCATCTTTTTCATCATTTGGATTAGATTCTGATTCCACGCCCGGAGAATCTGTAAATACGGGTTCAACGGAATCCAATACATTAGAGGATTATGGGGCGCAGATTATCCGCACATTGAGCGCAAATGGTATTGCCCCAACACCCTATAATTATAGAATCTATTTTGAAAAACTACTTGAAGATAAAACACAGCAATTTAAAGATAATGCAACACAATTTATTAGTCTTGATTTGACGCCTACGGAGAGACAAGCTTTGTTAGAAGATAAGGTTTTAAGAGCTAAAAACCATATGGTTAATACTCTACAACAGGTTGGCACAGCTTATAAAAATCTTCAATTTTTACAAAATATCCTTAAAAAACATGAAAGCGAAATAGGCGCAACCAATAATGCGATTGCTTTGCAAAATATTATCACCGTTTTTGAAAAAGAATTGAAATCGTTAGGTGAGACAACAAAAGTGCAGCTTCAGAATATTAAAGTCTCTTATGATAGAAGTATGCAGGCGATTGAAAGTATTGCAAACAATATTATTTGCGATGAGAAATATGGGCTTTATAATCGTAATTTTTTGGATATTAGACTGCTTGCTGAATTGGAATCTATCCACACAGAAAATCATAAATCCTCATTAATTTTGATTCAGATTACCAAAAGTCTTGCCCGACGCATTACTTCAGATAAAAATTCCACACTTATCAGTCGTGCGATTTCTAAAATTTTGCAAAAAATCGCAAACAAAAGTGATGTACTTGCTTATTGCGGTTCAGATATTTTTGGAATCCTACTTAGCCATAGTGATAGAGAAGCTGCGAAGCGATTTGCAAATCGTTTGATTGAAAAAGTCTCTACTACGAATATTTTTTTAGGAGAAGAGGAAATCTCTCTTAGTGTTTGCACTGGAATCGCTGAAATTAATGGAAGTTCTAGGGGAAAAGATGTTTTCAAAAATGCCTTAGAGGCTCTAAAAAAGGCTTCTAGTAGTAATGTTTCCTTTGTCGTGGCGGGAGAAGGGAAGGAGAAAAAGCATTAATGCTTGAGGTTATCACTTACCCTAATTCAATTTTACGACAGATTTCAAAACCTGTGGAATCTTTCGATTCAAAACTCCATTTGCTTTTAGATGAAATGTATGAAATTATGCTCGCTAAAAACGGCGTTGGAATCTCTGCGATTCAGGTTGCTAAACCTATTCGCGCTTTGTTGATTTGTATTCCTGATGAAGAAGGAAATCAACATAAAGAAGATTTGCTAGAAGTCATCAATCCCGAAATTGTAGAAAAAGATGGAGAAATTGTATTTAGTGAAGGTTGTTTGAGTGTACCAGAGTTTTATGAAGACATTAAACGCGCCAATACAATTAAAGTTGTTTATCAAGATAGATTTGGCAAACCGCAAGAAATTGTTGCACAAGATTATTTAGCCGTTGCTTTTCAGCACGAGATTGACCACTTAAATGGTGTTTTATTTATTGATAAACTCTCTATCGTCAAGCGCAAAAAATTTGAAAAAGGCTTGAAGCAAAAGCATAAATTTTAGAATTTTACAAATGTGGTTTAGCTTGATAGTTATCCAAAAGCTTGATACAAATCGTCAAAAAGATTCCCTCCAAAAGAGCCGCAAGAATAAAAGCATAATATTCGTGTGTATCAATTGCATTGAATTGCAAACCAAGTTGCGCTGTTGCGACGAGGAAGGTTAAAGGCATAGAGTGGCTAAAGGCAAATAAGATTGTTTGTTTTATATCCCCAAAGTATTTTCTATATGCAACGAAAGCCCCCAATAAGCGTAAAATAACCATAACAAGAATAATGCTCAATGTCAGCGACAAGAGTTGTCGGTTTTGTGTAATCAGATTCAAATCCAATGTAGAGCCAACGAAAATAAAAAATAAAGGAATAAAGAATCCAAAACCAAAATCGTTTAATTTGTCTATCAAGCCTTTGTGATGATGAAAATAAGTCGCTAAAATCATACCTGCTAAAAATGCCCCAAGCACGCGTTCTAGCCCTAGAATCTGTGAGATTCCAATTAGAATTAAAAACAGCATTGCGCTAAAGCGAATGTCTTGATTTTTGCTTGCATTTTTTGGAATCAGAAAAAATTTCAAAGTAGGAAACCACCAAAACATAATGTCTGCAACCTTGAACATACCCACAATGACGCTTAAAAAAATAAACAAAACGAGCAATGTCCGATATAATTCCCAATTTAATCCATAGGAATATGCACCATTGAGCACTACAAGCACAACAATGCTAATCAGCTCACCCAAGATTCCAACATTTAAAGCAAGTTGTAGCCAAGATGTATTTTTGGGGTATTCTTTGAGTAATGCCATAATCATACCCAAACTCATTACAGGCAAGGCAGCAATATAAAACTTAGATAGCCCAGCATTAAGCACATACAAGCAAGCGACACCATAGAGAATTAAGAAATATAAAAAAGCAGATTTTAGGAAGTCTATTCCGAGTTTTGTAAAGGTTTTCAAATCCACTTCTAAGCCACATAGAAACATCAAAAATAAAAAGCCAATGTGTGCAATAAAGCTTAGGGATTCGGAATGTGAAAAAAGTCCAAAATGAAAAGCAAGCGCACCAAGTAGAATCTCTGTAACCACAAGAGGCAAGCGTAAAAGCGAGCTAAGAAAAGGTGCGATGACAATCAAAACTGCAATAATACCAAAAGTAATAATGTTTTCCATAATAGGGCTTAAACTCCAAAATTAAAAGTATAACTTACTTTAGGGTAAATTGCCATAAATCTGTGGTAAAATGCGCTCCAAAACAATTTTATTTAGGAATCTTAAACAATGATTCAAGATTTTTTCGCCCCGCTTTTGGAATCTTTGCCTAGTGATAGAGGGCGCAAATGTGAGATTTTATCACAAGAGTGTATTTTGCAAAGTGGATTCCATCATTTTGATTGGACTGCGAGCGGGCTAGCAGCGAAATGCGTAGAATCGCGAATGAACAAGATTTTGCCCTTTTATGCCAATACGCATTCCGAGAGTAATTCCCACGCAGAATTAATCAGCTCCTTATATGAGGAGGCGAGGGAAAGATTAAAGCAAATCTTTAAACTTGATTCTAATTTTGCTTTAATCTCTTGTGGCTTTGGTTCAACTGCTGCAATCAAAAAGTTTCAAGAACTCTTAGGGATTTATATTCCACCCAGAACAAAGCAAATTTTGGGAGTGGATTCCTTGCGTGATAAATCTTCTTTTCCGCTCGTGATTGTTGGACCTTATGAACACCACAGCAATGAATTAAGTTTCAGAGAGGGATTGTGCGAAGTTGTGCGTATAGGATTGAATACGCAAGGATTGGTGGATTTGGAGGCTTTAAAGAATATTTTAAGTGCAAATGTCGGGCGTAAAATCATCGGTTCTTTTGCTTTGGGTTCCAATGTAAGTGGAATCTTAGCACCCTTTGCGGAAATTTCTCATTTGATTCGTTCCTTTGGCGGAATCGTATGTTTTGATTGTGCGACTACCTCACCTTATTTGGATATTCCACCAAGTTTTTATGATGTAGCTTTTCTTTCTCCTCATAAACTTTTGGGGGGTATTGGTGGAAGTGGAATCTTAATCATTTCTCGTGCCTTGATTGATAAAACTTTGCCACCAACTTTTTGTGGTGGGGGTATTGTTGGTTATGTTTCTCGCACAAGCGCACAATATTATGCACAAGAGCAAAGAAGAGAGGAGGCAGGAACGCCCGGTATTTTAGAGTTTTTACGAAGCTATTTTGGCTATGCTTTGCGGGAGGAGATTGGGCAAGAATGGATACAACAAGCAAAGATTCCTTATATCCGCACATTGCGGGAATTTTTAGAAAATGAACCCAAGATAATAACTTATGGTAATTTAGAACATAATGCTTTGGGAATTTTTTCGTTTAATATTCGCGGAATCTCACCCTTTGAAGTCTCACTTCAATTGTCCAAAGAATATGGGATTCTCACTCGCGCAGGTTGTGCTTGTGCTGGACCTTATGGACACGATTTGTTGGGATTGGAGGATAATGCCTTTTTTATCCAAAAGCCCGGTTGGGTGCGCCTAAATGTGCATTATACGCATACGCAAGAGGAAATCAATCGGCTTTTAGAGGCGTTGAAGCAAATCCTTCATTCGGTTTGAAAGCAAAATGAAAAGATTTCTTTCATTTTTTATGGGTTTTTGTTGGAGTGCTAGGGCAGTTTTGGGGTGGTTTTTCTTTGATAATTCTTACTTTGCGCTTCAAATCTTGAATCAATTTCTTGCCTTATTCATTGCGATGAAAGTTTTATCAAAGATTTGCTTCAAAGTTTAGAGTTCCGCAAGGAAACTCCCCATATCATTTTTGCTAGAAACAAATATAGTGAGAGCGGAAGCAATCCATAGTCTAAAATCTCGCCTTTAAGATTCTATTGTAATGGGATTGGATAAAATATAAGCTTACACTTTTAATTCAAAGGATAAAAATGGAAAGACGAACTCTTTTTAAGTTGGCAGGAATAGGTGCTTTGGGTTGCTTCCCGCTTCTAGCAGAAAATAAATCCCAAAACACCAAGCAAAGTCAAAAACATCAGAGAAAAAGAGAATTTTCTGTAACTTTCAAGCATAATATTTTGGAATCTGGAAAATGTAAGCTTTGGATTCCGCTTCCTTCATCAACGCCCTATCAATTTTTGACTAGTAATCTTGCGTTGAGCGGGAATTACACCAATGCGTATATTAGCAATACGCAGATTCCAACGCTTTTTGCAGAATTTGACAAAGTCAAAAGTCCAAATTTGGAAATCAAGTTTGATATTACGACTTATGAGCGCACGACAGACTTTGAAGAAGTGCAGGCAAAATTCAACAAAAACGCTAAGATTCCACAAGAGGTTAAGCCTTATTTGGTGGCAACTGAACATATCCAAACTGATGGAATCGTAAAAACAACCGCAAAAGAAATCTTAAAAAATGCCAAAGCACAAAATGCAAATGATTGCCAAAAAGCAAAAGCAATTTTTGAATGGGTTGCGACAAATATGCAACGCGACGAAAGTATTTTGGGTTGCGGTGTGGGCGATGCAAAGGCAATTTTAGAATCTAAAAAGCTATATGGCAAATGCACGGATATTAGCTCGGTTTTTGTTGCGCTTTGTAGAAGCATTGGGATTCCTGCAAGGGAAATTTTTGGGATTCGGCTTGGGCAATCAAGTTTTTCTAACGCAATGGGAAGCGCGAAAGATAAAGTTGCAAATATCACTAGTGGGCAACACTGCCGCGCAGAATTTTATGTCAGAGGTTATGGTTGGATTCCTTGCGACCCAGGTGATGTTGCAAAAGTAAGGTTGAGTGAAAACTTGAGCAATGAAGACCAAAAAATCAAAAAATTGCGCGAATATCTCTTTGGAAGTTGGGAAATGTGTTGGTTGGGTTACAATACCGCAAGAGATTTTATCCTGACACCTATACCTGCGGAAACACCGCTAAATAACTTTGGTTATCCTTATGGCGAAGTAGAGGAAAATGTGTTGGATTATTATGACGCAAAAGGTTTTTCTTATTCTTACATTTCTGTTGAAAAATAACCAATGAAAGCAAAGATTGGCTTAATTGTTTCGTTTAGCCTAGGGGTGTTGGCGAGCATTTGTTGCTTACCCGCACTCCTTTTTCTGTTGTTTGGATTCTCGTTTGGAATCGCAGGCGTGGAGTTTCTTGCTCCTTATCGTTTGATTTTGAGTGTGTTATCTTGCTTGTGTTTTGTCTTGTATTTTTATTTTGGAATTTTGAAATGCGATTGTGCAAAAACTTGCAAAAGAAAAAAGAGCGTGAGTGGCTTTTTTTGGCTGTTGGTTTTGTTCTGCATTTTGTTTTATCCAGAAATTTTAGGTTGGTTTTATGAATAAAGCTTTGTTTTTATTGTTATTATGTGGCGGATTGATGTTTGGAGGAGAATATAAAATTTATGTGGAGGGTATGCACTGCCCGCTTTGCACGGCAATGGTGAGAAAAGCACTCTTAAAAGTGGAGGGAGTTACAAGTGCAAAAGCCTCCTTGAAAGATAAAATTGCCAAAGTAGAATGCAGGGACAATATTCCAAAAGAAAAACTCCTAGAAGCTGTTGCAACGACGGGTTATAATGGAGTGTTTGTTGATTAATCTAGCCATTGCGTCCTCACGAACGCAGTGGAGCAATCCAAATAAAAGAACTCGTCCCTTAAGATTCCATTGTAAAATTTGTGCGCTTATATTTAGTTGATTTACTTGCTCTATAAGGTTTATGCTGCCTAATTTTAGAATCCTTATTAGCAGGAATAAAGTAAATCTGTGGGTAAAAAATCAAATCCACAAGAATAATTGTGCCAATAGAATGAAGATTTTGGTATGATATTTGCTTATGTCAAAAGTAATGGAGTGGAAAATTTGTAGGAAACAAATAGAAGGATAATTATGCTGACTTTTGATTCTTTTGCAAGTTGCAATCCCCAACATTATCAGAATCTCTCTCCAAAACTTAAAATAGAAAAATCTCCCAATGTCCTTGTGAATAAAAACACAATGGATTGGATTTTGCAAACTTTGCTTTTTCACTCGCCCTCTATCCACAATGCAAATCTTACAATTTCAAGCACTTTTTCGCATTCTAAAAGTCAAGAATCTAGTTTAAGCGAAGAAAATATTTTGCTAGAAATTTTTAAATTTAGCCAATTTTATCGGCGCATTCAACGCATAAATCATTCAAAATTCCTAATGGAGCAAAGCGAATTTCTAAGACAAATAGAGAGAAAAATAAAGCATTATGCGTATTTGTCTATCACACAGCAAGAAGCACAAGAGGCGCAAGATTTTATTTATTTGCAAATGAATAAACAAATGTTGCAACTCCACAAAGAGAATCCAAAACTTTTAAAAGAAACGATGGACAAAGTCTATCAATTCTACACAAAAAAAGAGAGCTTCAATAATCCCTTGTTTTTGGATTCTAACGAATCAAGGATTATAGAGATTCTATCAGAATACGGCATTCAAGCAGAATCTAAGGATTTGGAAAATCTCTTTATAAATTATTTATCTACTTTGCCAAAAATCATCAAGGATTCCACTAAAAATGGTGAAATAGAAACGAAATGCTTAAAAGAAATAGAACAAAACATTAATGCTTTTAGGATTCATCAAGTAGAGCTTACAGGATTTGGCTTTTTTGTTCCTCTTGTGGAAAAATTTTCACAAAAAGAGCAAGAAACAATAGTGGATTCTATCGCAAAGGTATTGTCGTTTTATTTGCAACCAAATTCTATGGAAAAGGGCGGTTACAAAATCTCTTGGCAACCTCCACAACCAAATATTTTGGATTATGATTTGCTTCCCTCATTGCTTAAAAGCACAGAAAATGCGGAAATAAAGATTGAATTTCAAGTGTTAATCGTGTTTCCTACGAGATTCCAAAATAAATTTAAATCCTAAAGTCCTTAAGCCCTTTTTTCTATACGACTTGCTTCACCAATGAGCTTGAGATTTTGTTCGTGGAAATCCAATGATTTTTGCATTTGATAGCTACAATGTGCAATTATGTTGTTTTGTATGCCAGAATCTGCATTTGCAGATTTTTCATAAACCTGCAAAACAGCTTGTGTCGTGCCATATTTTAGCACTTCCTCTCTATAAGCATAAACAAAATTTTGCGTTATCAGAGTAAAGCCAAAATATTAGGCGTCTCCTCATCAAAATATTCTTGATAAACCATTTCATTTTCTAGAATGATTTTGCCGTCCTCTCCGCCGCTTTGAATGTGCCAATAGGTTTCGATAATATTTGCGTGTTCAAAAATCGGATTTTTCTCTCTCGTGCTTAAATCCGCTTCAAATGTAGAGAAAAACGCATTAATTCAAGCCACTCCTTTCGTGCTGCTGTTCTGAAGTTACTTGCACTTTCCCATACTGCTTGAGCGCGGTCTAAGAGCAAATCACTTTTTTCATTGATAGTGTGGGGAAGCAAACTCGCAAGCATTTCTGCTTTGTTTGTAAGCTCGTTTTTGAGGGTTTGCATTGTGGAATCTAAATGAGTAAATTGCTCTTGAATGCCTAAGAGCAAATGCAATTTTGGGTCATTTGGGTCTTTTGTTGTCGCATACAATTCCTCTAACTTCTCGTTCATTAGTTCGCTGATGACAGAGATACTGCGCGGATAGGAGAGGGGATTGAGTTCCTCTGAAGCGAGCTTTGCTTTGTCTGGGGATTTTAAAAACTCGCTAGAGTGCGAGAAGGCAAAAAACTTTAAATCTTGTGTTGGAGTTTGGGATTCAAAGCAATTTCATTTAGCGGAATAAAAGATTCTTCTTGAGGGGAAGTTTGTGATTCTGTGGGGTTGGCAAGCAAAAGCGTGTCAAAATTGCTCGCAGATTCTACCTTATGTAGGCAATCAAAAAAGATTCCATCGCAAGATTTTATTTTGCAAAGTTATAGATAACGCAACACGCAATTATTATTCCAATGCGTAAGCTTTGAATTTTTCTCCTCGTTCTTTATAGGAGCTAAATTGGTCTAAACTTGCCGCAGCAGGAGAGAGTAATGCGACATAATTTCGTGCTTTAAGGCTTTGTGTCGCAAAAATTTCTTTGATTTGGCGCACAGCAACTTCTAAAGTATGACAGGCGTAGCAGGGGGTATTTGCGGATTTTGCGAGTGCGCAGAGTTTATCCGTATTGCTACCAATCGCAAAAATTTCAATTTGGCATTGCGAAATAAGTCCAAAAAGTGGGGTTAAATCCGCCCCTTTGTCATCTCCCCCGAGAATCAATAATATTTTTAACTCCTGATAGTATTTAATGGCTTCCATTGTTGCGTCCAGATTCGTTCCCTTGCTATCATCTACCCAAAGATTCCCTGCCTTGTCGTAAAATTCCTCTATTTTATGCGCACCGATTTTAAAGGAGTTTAAAAGTGTATAGTCTTGAGTAGAAAACAAAATCTCACTTGCGCTCATCGCAAGCGTAGCGTCCAACAAGAAAGGTTCTTTAAAGGCAATCGCACTTAAATTTAGGCGAAAAATATTTGCTAAATCCTGTGAATCTTGATAAAAGATAAGATTTGCAAGGGATTGCTTGCAAAAAGAATGCGATTCCAAACTTTTGGGTAGAATCGCAACTTCTTTTTCTCTCAAAAATAAAATGGGTTTGAGTTTGTCTGTAATATAGTTTTCATAGCTTCCGTGCCAGCTAATATGGTCTTGCGTAATCGGCAAAAGCAAATATAAAATAGGTTTGGCAATCTGCGTATAATGGAGGGTAAAAGAGCTAGTCTCAAGTATCCAAAAGGGTGCATTTGTATCAAGTTTTGCTAAAGGTGTGCCGATATTACCTCCGCTTTGCGCACCAAAAGATTGTAGCAAATGTGTAAGCATTTGCGTGGTAGTGGTTTTGCCATTTGTGCCGCTAATCCACACAGAGGGAGGCATTGTGGGCGCAAAAAAGTCATATTCGCTTAAAAGTCGTGCTTTAGGGTGTGCCGCAACAAAATCCAATGCGGTTACAATCATCGCATTACTAGGTGGAATCCCGGGGCTTGTGATAATGGAAGCTTCAGGATTCTGCACCAAGACTTCGCTTAGACTTTCGCTTGGAAGCAAGAGATTGCCCAAAGCATCTTGACTTTTTTGCGTGAAACTATCATCTAGTGCAATACAAGGCGAAAAAGATTCTGCAATTGCGCGATTCGTTCCCCCAAATCCTAAAAGTATTAACATAAATTTACCTTATTTTCAAAGTTAAAAGAGCAATGAGATTACTCATCAGAGCGACAATCCAGAATCGCACGATGATTTTGCTCTCATTCAAGCCTTTTTCCTCAAAGTGATGATGTAAGGGTGCCATTAAAAAAATCTTTTTACCACGCGTTTTATAGCTTCCAATCTGTAAAATTACCGATAGTGCTTCCACAACGAAAATAAATCCAATAAGGAAAAGTAGAATCTCATTCTTGGACACAATCGCCATATAAGCGATAAAACCACCCAAGCTTAGAGAGCCACTATCTCCCATAAAGACTTGCGCAGGGTGGCAGTTATACCAAAGGAATCCAATCAGTGCGCCAATTAGTGCAGAGGAGAGAATCACAAGCTCACTGCTATCTAAGACTTTGGGATAAAGCAAATAAGCACTTAAGCCCGAATGTCCTGCGACATAGACAAACACGCTAAGAGAAGTCAGCGCATAAATAGATGGAATCGCAACAAGTCCATCTAGTCCGTCCGTAAGATTGACTGCATTGCTTGTAGCAATAAAAACAAGTGTCCAAAACAAGATTCCAAGAAGATTCCAATCAAACAAAGGATTCTTGAAAAAGGGTAAATAAAATTCCGAATTTAAGCCAACTAGATACAATCCGCACGAGAGGATAAGACTAATGACAATCTGCAACAAAAACTTAGTTTTTGCACTCATTCCGGCGTTTTTGCGTTGTGTTATTTTAGAATAATCGTCGCTGATTCCAAGCATTGCAAAGCAAAGCAAAGTTGCGATTCCAAGCAAGATATAGATATGATTGAGTTTGGCACAAAGCAGAGTTGAAAGCAAAGTTGTGCAGACAAATACGATTCCACCCATTGTGGGAGTATGGATTTTTTGTTGGTGGTTTTTGGGGGCAAATTGCGAAATCGGTTGGAATGCGTGTTGATTTGCCCATAAAATATAATAGGGCATTGCAAAGATTGTGAGCAAAAGAGCTATAAAAAACGCAATTGCAGAACGCACGGTAATATATTGAAAAAGATTGATGTCAAACAAAGAATAAAGATAATATAACATAAGCCCAAACTTAACTAGATGAAATTTTAAGAAAAATTAGATAGGATTCTACCTAAAATAACTTTAAAATTTGGGAAAATCTATAATGAAAGCTGTTTTGGTTATCACAGATGGAATCGGGTATAGTAAAAAGCAAGAATATAACGCATTTTTTGCGGCAAAAAAGCCAACTTATGACAAATTGTTTCAAGAAGTTCCCTTTGGAATGATTCACACTTATGGATTGTCTGTTGGCTTGCCAGAGGGGCAAATGGGAAATTCTGAAGTAGGGCATATGAGCTTGGGTAGTGGGAGGATTCTCTATCAAGATTTAGTCAAAATCAACAAGGCAATCCACGAAAATACTTTAATGCAAAATCCTGCTCTAAATTGTCTTAAAAATTGCAAACGTGTGCATTTGGTGGGATTGTTAAGTGATGGTGGTGTGCATTCACATATTCAGCATATTTTAGCTCTTGCGTTAGGCTTAGAATCGCAATATGAAGTGTTGTTGCATTTGATTACTGATGGACGTGATGTGCCACCCAAAAGCGCACCAAAGTTTGTGCGTGAGGTAGAATCGCAAATTGAAGGTAAAAGGATTCGGATTGCAAGCCTTAGCGGACGCTATTATGCAATGGATAGGGACAATCGTTGGGAGCGCGTAGAAAAGGCTTATAATGTTATCGCACTAGGCGAAAATACGCAGACGCTTACCCCACAAGAATATTTGCAATCGCAATTTAAGGAGGGTATTTTTGACGAATTTATCTTGCCTGCAAGTTTTTGTAAGGATTTCACAGAAGATTCTCCAAATAAAATCCAAGCAAGCGATGGCTTGATTTTTGTAAATTTTCGTAGTGATAGGGCGCGAGAAATTGTCAATGCGCTAGGAAATGCAAGCTTTAACGCATTTGTGCGCAAAAGTTTTGTAGAGATTCCACTTGTTACGATGACTCCTTATGATAAATCTTTTTCCTTTCCGATTCTTTTTCCCAAAGAAAATGTTCAAAATACTCTAGCCGAAGTGATTTCCAATCATCATTTGCGACAATTTCATACTGCAGAAACAGAAAAATACGCCCACGTAACTTTCTTTTTTAATGGGGGGATTGAAGAGCCTTATCCCAATGAAACGCGTCTGCTTGTGCCCTCTCCAAAGGTCGCGACTTATGATTTACAGCCTCAAATGAGTGCCAAGGAAGTAGGTGATGCCGTTTTAATGGCAATGGAAGAGGGATATGATTTTGTTGTAGTGAATTTTGCCAATGGCGATATGGTAGGACATACAGGGAATTATGAAGCGGCGATTGCCGCAGTAGAAGCGGTAGATAGTGAATTGGGTAGAATCTGCTCAAAAGCAAAGGAAAAGGATTATGGATTAATTATTACGAGCGACCATGGAAATTGTGAAGAAATGAAAGATGAAAAGGGCGAACCTTTGACAAACCACACGATTGGTGATGTGTGGTGCTTTGTAATGGCAAAAGGAGTAGAATCTGTGCAAAATGGTGGATTAAACAATATTGCGCCAAGTATTTTAAAACTTATGGAAATTGCGATTCCAAAGGAAATGGATAAGCCACTTTTTTAAAGGAATTGCTTGCGTTTAAACAAAATTATAAAAATTAATCGTATAATTACAAGCAATATTTTAACTTACTTCAAGGTTTTAGAATGACACAAGAGGAATTGGATTCACTATTGGGTAGTGATATGGACGATATTGCGCAAGGAAGTCAAGAGCAAGAGAATCAAGAGGAATCTTTAGAAAATTCTACTTTGGAAGACCCAACAATTAAAAGCGAAGCAAAAGCAGATGATTTTTCTATTGAGCAAGATGTAAGTTGGCCTCCACCTCCACCAACAGCAGAGCATAAGGTAGTGCATCAATTAGATGATGTAACGCGAGATTCGGAAATCAAAGCTACAGAGATGTTTGATAAGCTAGAGAAAATTAATAACTTAGACGCAGACATTGAGGACGCATTTGGTGAGATTCAACAATTTATCACTTCTCAAGAGGAACTTTTACAAAAGCTTCATGTCAAATTTCCGGATTTTCATACCTTTAATGAGCAGTTAGAAGCAGTAACCAAAGTCAAAACAGATGTGCAAAAGGTATCTGATTGTTTGCAGGAAATCTCAAATATTTCACTAGAAGCAATGGAAGCTATGCAGTATCAAGACATTCATCGTCAAAAAATTGAACGCGTTATTAACATTATGCGTGCGCTTGCAAGATATATGAGCTCACTCTTTGAGGGTAAAATTGACGATAGCAAACGCGTAAGCTCCGCAGTGCATATTCAAGGAGATAAAACAGAAAATGTTGTCAATGAAAATGATATTGAAGCTTTGATTGCAAATTTTGGCAAGTAATGAATGCAAGATTCTACTTTTAAACCTCCAAAGATTCCAGAACTTCTCTCTCCTGCTGGGAATCTTAAAAAACTGAAAATTGCTTTGGAATATGGGGCAGATGCTGTTTATGGTGGCGTGAGCCATTTTTCCTTGCGGAATCGTTCGGGAAAGGAATTTGACTTTGAATCTTTCCGCGAGGGAGTAGAATACACGCACGCACGAGGCAAAAAGATTTATGTAACAATTAATGGATTTCCCTTTAATTCTCAATTAAAATTATTGGAATCACATATTCAAAAAATGGCTTCTTTAAAGCCTGATGGCTTCATCGTTGCAACACCCGGAGTAGTTAAATTGTCTCATCAAATTGCGCCAGAGATTCCGATTCATCTTTCTACGCAAGCGAATGTTTTAAATGTGTTAGACGCGGAAGTGTTTTATGAATTGGGTGTGAAGCGTATTATTGCAGCAAGAGAATTAAGCCTAAAAGACGCAATAGAGATTAAAAAAGCCCTGCCTGATTTAGAATTAGAAATTTTTGTGCATGGTTCTATGTGTTTTGCGTTTTCGGGACGTTGTCTAATCTCGGCTTTGCAAAATGGTCGCGTGCCAAATCGTGGGAGTTGCGCGAATGATTGTCGGTTTGATTATGAATATTATGTGCGCAATGAAAAAACCGATGAGTTGGTGCGATTTAGTGGCAAGGAGATTTATGCGCGGAATCCTGACAATGGAATCACAATGCGCTTGGAGGAAGAAGAGGGCGTGGGGACGCATATTTTTAACGCAAAAGATTTGAATTTAATCGCACATATCCCGATGATTTTAGAAAGCGGTGTGATAGATTCGCTTAAAATTGAGGGACGCACGAAGTCAAGTTATTATGCGGGCATTACAACACTAGCTTATCGGCGTGCTTTGGAGGATTATGCGCAAGGCGACTTTGTGGAATCGCGCTATAAAGAGGAGCTAGGAACCTTAAAAAATCGCGGTTTTAGTGAGGGTTATTTAATTCATCGTCCTTTTGAGCGACTTAATACGCAGAATCATTGGAGTGCAATTAGCGAGGGGAGCTATCAAGTCAATGCAGAGGTGAGCGAAGAGGGCAAGAGCGCGCTTTGTCGGCATACGATTCGCCCCAATGAACCTAAGGAAATTGTAAGTGCGCATTTGGATTCTGTTTGTTTGGGTAAAAATGACATCGGAGAGATTTTTGAAAAGAATGGCAAAAAATACCTGCGTCTTTTTAAGATTCTATTAGTTAATGGCAAGGAATTAGAATCTATCCATAGTGGCAATGAAAATGCCTTTATCTTGCCTTTTGCGCTCCCGCCTTTTAGCTTTTTGCGTCAAAGGCTTTAGAATTTGCCTGCTAGACACTATCGGCACTTTGATTTTGCGTCCTTGCGAGGAGTGAAACGACGAAGTAATCCATTTCTAGTAAAAGATTTGATTTTAATCTTGATTATTGAACAATCTTATGGTTTGTTTCATTTAAATTTAAGTGAAATATGATTATATTTCTTAATTGTCAATCTTTCCGTGTGAGAGGCAGCAAATCTTCTTAAATCTTGTTGTAATTCAATACTAAAGTTTTATTTATGAATCCTAACTATTCCCAGAAATCTTGCATTTTTATGGGTAGCTTACCTATTGGCGCATTCTTTTTTATGCGACTTGAAAATGCTTTTTTACTTGTCTCCAAAGGCGACATTATAGAAGTTGTGAGTGATTGGGATAATTTAGAAAATGACCTTAGTATGTGGTGTGCTTTTAAGGGTGAGGAATTTATCCAAAAGCGCGCAATAAGCCAAAATACAGATTCTAAAGGGAATTTTATATATATCTTGCGCAAAAAATCCCCCACAAGATTCCAAAAATTTGATTGCACTTCCCATATTGCACCACCTACACAGGGTTTAGCTCCAAATGGTGTGCAAGTAGAGCTAGCAAGCCCAAATTATCATTTTAGTATAGAATCCAATAATGATATTTGGAGCAACAATATTTCACAAATTTATGAGGATTCTAAAAAGTCGCAATGGAATGCCACCACAGATATAAAATGGCAAGAAATACCAGAGTTTAGCCCAGCCCTGCAATTTGCAATCGCACAGATTATGACTTATTTAACTGAAAATGAGTTTTCAGCTCTGTATATCCCCGCACGATTTTTAGGGCAGATTTCACCCTTTTTCACGCCTCTTCCGCTTTTACTCTCCTCTATTATCGGTGATGAGAGCCGACATATAGAATCTTTTATCAAAAGGGCAAATGTTACAGGGCTTGGTGTGCAATACTCCACACTTACAACGCAACAAAGCCTTTTTAGCCTGTGGAATGAGAAAGATTATTTCAAATCTAGCTTTTTGCTGCATATTATGGGGGAAGGGACTTTCATTGATTTATTAAAGTTTTTAGAGGAGAGCTTTAGGGCATTAGGAGATGAGGCGAGTGCATATTTACTTGCTTTAGCAAGAAAAGATGAAAGTCGCCACGTTGCCTATGGAATCAATAATGTGAAACAAGCAATAGCACAAAATCCTGCCAAAATTGTTGCCTTAAAGGAAGTCGTTTTTGCGCGTAAAAATTATTTAGATGCGCAAAGTGGCGAATCCTCCCTGCTTTTAGAATCTATGGCTCTATTGCGTGGAGGTGGAGAGGATAGCGTGTTAATTTCAAATGGATTTGAGGAGGTGCAGGAATTAAAGAAAAAAATGGAGAAAAATCGCACAAAGCGGCTTGTGGAATGTGGCATTGATGAGGAACTTGCCCTTGATTTAAGCAGGGCTCATACACCTAATTTTATGTAAGGAGAAAATATGTTAAGTTTGGAAAACTTAGAACAAAAAGCAGCGGAGTTTGGTAAGGTATTTGTTGCTCCTCATACAGAATCTATTGACAAAGAAGCAAGATTCCCAAAAGAAGCCTATGATGAGCTCAAAAAGCAAGGGTTTATGGGATTATTAGTGCCTAAAGAGTATGGCGGAAGCGGTGGAAATTGTCTTAATCACGCGCAGGTGTGTTATACTTTAGCGCAATTTGATGCTTCTACTGCACTTTGTTATATGATGCATAATGTTGCAACGGCTTGTATTGCGACTTTTGGGACAAAAGAGCAAAAAGAGGAATTTTTGCCAAAAATAGCAAAAGGGGAGATTTCTTTTGCTCTTGCTTATAGTGAAAGTGGCTCTGGGACACACTTTGGTTTGCCTGATATAACAGAGACAGAAGCGGGAGAGTATAGAATCTTAAAAGGGCGGAAAAGCTTTGTAACTTCCGCTCAACAAGCAAACTATTATCTTACCTATACAAATTCTTGCAAAGTAAATGGTGGTAAAAATAATTGGATTACACCCAATGATGCAGAGGGTATTTATCACGAAGAGGGCGTGTGGAATGGGTTAGGTATGCGCGGAAATGTCTCAAAACCTGTGCAATATAATGATGTGAAGCTTCATACAAAACAATATTTGCTTGGCATTGACGGAGAGGGTGAAGCGCAAGCTGGAGTTGTAGCAATGTATTTTGTCGTGGGGCTTGGAGCGGTGTATAGCGGTGTGGGAAAGGCTGCTTATGAATGCGCACTTAGTCATTGTAAGAGTAGAAAATATACTGATGGCTCCTCTTTGGCAGATAAAGAGTTAGTGAGAATCCATATCGCAGAACTCTATACCAAAACGCAAAGCCAAATTGCACTGACAAAAGAGGCTGCAAGGGCATTTGATAATAAAGAATCTGATGCAATGTGCAAAATATTTGCGTGTAGGATTAACGCCACACAGCTTGTTATGGACATTTGTGCTCTTGCAATGCGACTTGGTGGAGGAAAAGCTTATAGTAAGCTCTTGCCACTAGAGCGATATTTGCGAGATGCGTTCGCTTCACAAGTAATGGCGCCAAGTCTTGATATTTTACAAGTGTGGCTCTCTGATGCACTTTTACCAAAGGAGTAAATATGAAGTCAATTTTAGTAGGTGCAGTGGCGTATGCGCCACAAATTGTCCCTATTTGGGATACGATTAGGGAATATGCTAATGATTATTTTAAAGATATAAGGCTAGATTATGTGTTATTTAGCAACTATGAGCGGCAAGTGCAGTGGCTTAAAGAGGGAAAAATAGATATTGCTTGGAATACAAATGTGGCTTTTATCCGCTCTAAGCATTGCACAAATAATGGTGCAGAGGCAATTTTAATGCGCGATACTGATATTGGCTTTAAAAGTGTATTTGTAGCCAAAAGAGATACAATGAAGGGTTTAGAGGATTTGAAGGGTAAAAAATTTGGTTTAGGGAGTTTAGATTCTGCTCAAGCGGCGATTATGCCTTTATTTTATTTGCAACAAGCCTCACTTGCACTTAAAGAGATGCCTTTAGATTCTCTGCATCAATCAAGTGCAGATGATACACTTAAAGTCTATCGCTTTAATAGCGATGTGGGCAAACACGGCGATACAGGGCGAAGTGAATTTGATGTGCTGGATAAAATAAAAAGTGGAGAACTAGATGCAGGAGCGATTGGCTCTACTACTTGGGTGAGGGTTATGCAAGAGGGAAATTATCCTCAAATGGTGAATTTTTACACAAGCCCTGCTTATTGTCATTGTAATTTTACAACCCTAAAAAGTTTTGATTCTTACTTAAAAAGAAGCTTTGTAGAAATGATGAAATCACAAAATGCCCTTAAAAATGACCCAAAAATTGCACATATGATGAGTTTAGAGGGACTTAATGAATGGGTTTTGTGTGATGAAAACGCATTGAAAGGATATGAAGAGATTGCTCAAGCAATGAAAGAGCAAACATTAATAGAAAGCAAAGAATTTTAAGATAGTTTAGGAAAGCAATAACTTTAATAAAAGCTAAAATTAAAGAAAATTTTAATAAAATGCTAACCTTTTATTTATCAAATTTCACACACGCTAATCCTAAGTTTAGGTTGCGCTTGATAGCGTTGAAGGAGCGTGGAGGGAAAACCAAAACAACAAATAGGAGAACACTATGGTAACAATGAAAGACCTTTTAGAATGTGGTGTGCATTTTGGACACCAAACAAGACGTTGGAATCCAAAGATGAAAAAATACATTTTTGGTGTGCGCAAAAATATTCATATTATTGATTTGCAAAAAACTTTGCGTTATTTTCGCTACACTTACAATATTGTGCGCGACGCGGCAGCGGAGGGCAAAGTGGTAATGTTTGTTGGGACGAAAAAACAAGCAAGCGAAACACTCAAACAATATGCGGATAGCATCAATGCTCCTTATGTGAATTATCGTTGGCTAGGTGGAATGCTTACAAACTTCTCTACCATTAAAAAGTCTATCCGTAAGCTTGAAATTATTGAGGAAATGGAAGCTAGCGGGCAAATTGACTTGCTAACGAAAAAAGAAAAACTGATGATTCAGCGCAAAAAAGAGAAATTAGCGCGTTATTTGGGCGGTGTGAGACATCTTAAAAAAGCTCCTGATATGATTTTTGTGATTGACGCGGCAAAAGAAAAAATTGCAGTCGCAGAAGCAAGAAGATTAGGGATTCCTGTCGTTGCGCCACTAGATACAAACTGCGACCCCGATATGGTGGATTATCCAATCCCGGGTAATGATGATGCAATTCGTTCTATTCAGCTATTCTGTAAAGAAATGGCAGAGGCTATTACAGAAGGGCGTGCAATTGCTGGTGGTGAAGCACCGACACAAGAAGTAGCAGAGCCAGCAAGTGAGGAGGAAAAACAAGAGGTGATTGAGGAAGCAATGAGCGAAGAAGATTTCGCCAAGAGTGTAGAAGCAGAATAAGGAGAGGCAATGGCAGAGATTAGTGCGCAGCTTGTAAAACAACTTCGCGATAGGACAGACGCGGGAATGATGGATTGTAAAAAAGCTCTTGTAGAAGTGGGCGGTGATTTAGAAAAAGCCGTAGAATATTTGAGGGAAAAAGGGCTTAGTAAAGCAGCAAAAAAAGCTGACAGAGTAGCGGCAGAGGGAAGTATTGCTATTAAAGTATCTCCTGATTTCAAAAAGGTAAGTATGGCAGAGATTAACTCTGAAACAGACTTTGTGGCTAAGAATGACGGCTTCAAAGAATTGAGCGCAAAAACAATCGCAATGGTGCAAGATTCTGATGTCTCCAATGTAGAGGAACTTCACACGCTTAACTTTGAGGGAGCGAAATTTGAAGAATACCTAAAGTCTCAAATTGCAAAAATCGGTGAAAATATCGTTGTGCGCAGAATCGCGAAAGTTGAAGCAAAAGGAGGTGGAATCGTCAATGCATATGTGCATTCTAATGGGCGCGTGGGCGTTATTATTGCATTAAAATGCCAAAATGAAGCAAATGCGGCTAAATTGTCGGATTTTACGAAGAGTCTTTGTATGCACGCTGCGGCGATGAAACCACAAGTGATTTCTTACCATTCTTTTGATTTGGACTTTATTAAAAGCGAGAAAACAGCGATTATTGCGGAGCTAGAAAAAGAAAATGAAGAGCTAAAAAGACTTGGCAAGCCTTTGCATAAGATTCCAGAATATATTAGTCAGCTAGAATTAACTGATGAAATCTTAAAACAACAAGAGGAAAAATTAAAGGCAGAATTAAAAGCACAAGGCAAACCAGAGCAAATTTGGGATAAAATTTTGCCCGGACAATTAGAAAGATTCAAGGCAGATTCTACGATTTTAGACCAAAGGCTTACACTATTGGGGCAGTTCTTTGTAATGGACGATAAGAAAACAATTGCACAAGTATTGGGGGATAAATCTAAAGAACTCGGGGATTCTATTGAAGTCGTGGAATATGTGCGTTTTGAGCTTGGCGAGGGAATCACAAAACAAGCTTGTAGCTTCGCAGATGAAGTTGCAGCACAATTAGGCTAATTTGGGGAGCTCTGCTTGGCTTCTCTTGTAGCTGAAAACCTTTCTTTTGGCTATGATTCTCCTATTTTAGAAAATGTAACTTTCAGCTTAAATGCAGGTGAAACACTCTCTATTATGGGTGTAAGTGGGAGTGGCAAAAGCACGCTCTTGCACATTCTTTCTAGTTTTTTAAAGCCTCAAAGTGGTGTTGTGAAGCTTTTGGGCAAGGATATTTATCAACTTCCCCAAAGTGAATTACTTGCCCTAAGACGTAATGAAATTGGAATCATTTTTCAATCGCATTATTTATTTTTGGGATTCAGCGCAGAAGAAAACTTGGAAGTTGCTTCTTTGTTGAGTAATCAAAAGATTGACCACGAGCTTTTAAGTTTGTTTGGAATTTTAGAAACTTTGCCATTAAATGTCAGCGCATTGAGCGGAGGGCAGCAGCAGAGGCTATCCATTGCTAGGATTTTGACTAAAAGACCTAAAATCATCTTTGCTGATGAACCAACCGGAAATTTGGATAGGGAAACGGCTTTTGGCGTAATGGAGCTTTTGTTTGATTATGTGAGATTGACACAATCGTTGCTTGTATTTGTTACGCACGACCCAATTCTTGCAAGGAAAGCTTTACATTCTTATCGTTTGGAACACGCTTCTCTTAAATCTCTTGAATAAAATCTCCTTTTCCTATTTAAGAGTTGAAAAAGTTTTAAGTTATGGAACTCCTAGCCTATCTTACTGAAGGGAATGTCGCAAACTTTCTACTCTTGCTGTTACGATTTGCCGGGATTATCGCCTTTTTTCCTTTTTTTGAAAATCAAATGATTAATAATTCCATTAAAGGCGCATTGATTTTTTGGCTTACGATTCTTTTTGTCCCTCTTTTAGATGTTGTGCCACCAGCAAATTGGACGATTTTGCGCTTCATCGTTGCGGGACTTTCTGAAATTATGTTGGGATTTCTCGCATCTATGGCATTGCAAATTGTTTTCGGTATGATTTCTTTTGGTGGAGAATTGATTTCGTTTGCAATGGGATTGACGATTGCAAATGCTTATGACCCTATTACGGGAGCGCAAAAACCAATTGTAGGGCAACTGCTTACACTTCTTGCTTTGCTGATTGCACTAGGGCTTGATTATCATCATTTGTTCTTTTATTTTGTTGCGCAGAGCATTCAAGAGATTCCATTGGGTGGTTTTCTTTTTACTCAAAATTATATTGAATATATTGTGAAGTCTTTTGCAAGTCTTTTTGTTGTAGGGCTTACAATGTCCTTTCCGATTATTGCTTTGATTTTGCTATCAGATATTATTTTTGGTATGATTATGAAAGCCCATCCGCAATTCAATTTGCTAGCAATCGGATTTCCTGTCAAAATTGCAGTCGCTTTTGCGGTGTTGGTTGTGATTGTTCCGGCGATTATGTTGCATTTTAAGCGCGAATTTTTAAGTGCATTTGACGCACTCACTCTTTTATTTCAAGCGGGTTTTTAGCCTGATATTTTGCAAGACTCTTTGCGGGTTTTGATTTTTTGTGGAATCTTACAGAATCCAAACGCACAAAAAGTTAATTAATTTTTTTCTAAAATTCTAATGTGTTATAATCGTTGTTCAAAATCAAAAACTTGAGGATTTTCTATGCAAAAAGCTACTGCTTATCAAGGTTTTGCAAAAGCGAGGTTGATTGTTATTTTGGCTTTTATGTCTAGCCTTGCTCCTCTTTCTACGGATATGTATTTGCCCGCACTTGGAGAGGTTCAGAGAAGTTTCACGACTACACCTTTTTATGCGCAACTTTCTTTGGCTATTTTTTTCATCGCTTTTGCGTTTGGGCAGTTAATCTATGGACCTTTGAGTGATGTTTATGGCAGGAAAAAGCCCCTGTATATTGGAATCGCACTTTTTATTGTCGCAAGCTTTGCGTGCATTAGCTTTGATTCTGTGGATAGTTTTATTTTTTGGCGTTTTTTGCAAGCACTTGGTGGCTGTGCTGGAGTGGTGATTGCGCGTGCAATTATCAATGATAATTTTGCGTTAAAAGAAGCGGCAAGTGCGTTTGCTTTAATGATGGTTGTTTCTAGTTTAGCTCCTATGCTTGCCCCTGTGTTTGGGGGATTTTTGTTGGATTTCTTTTCGTGGAAAAGTATTTTTGCGACACTTTTTGCGCTTGGGATTCTACTTTTTGTTTTGATTATCTTTGGAATCCAAGAGAAAGAATCTGTGCAGAGAGTCAAGCCAGAGTTTAAAGTTGTTTTAGTGAATTATTTTCATATTTTGCAAGACCGCAGATTCCGCATTTATATTCTATCCTCTAGTCTTGTAATGGCAACAATTTTTGCCTATATTACCGGCTCATCGTTTATTTTTCGCGAATACTTTGGTTTAAGCGAAAAAACCTATGGAATCCTTTTTGGAGTGAATGCACTTAGTTTTATGATTTTTGCCAATATTAATGCAAGAATCGTGCGTAAATATTCTCCTTATGCAGTGTTGCCTTATGCGTTTGTGATGATGTTTGGGGTTGCATTAGTATTGCTTGTAGTCGGGTGGTTGGATTTGGGATTCTTGCCTTTTGAGATTCTTTTGTTCTTAATGCTTGGAATGAATGGTTTTATTGTGCCAAACACCACAACGCTTGCAATGGCGCGTTTCAAACAAATGTCTGGAAGTGCTTCAGCCATTTTGGGAATGGTGCAATTTATCTTTGCGGGGGTGATTTCTTTTGTCGTAGGAGCGGTAGAAGCGAATACACCCTTTCCTTTAGCGTTGATTATTGCTTGTTGTTTGCTTTTGGCTTGTGGAATCTATTTTTCTCTTAATGTAAGGGAGATTAGACGCTACAAGCGCGAATTTCTAAGCTTATTCAAGCATTCATCTTAAGAGTCTCATTTAAGCATAGCGAAGCAATTTCTATGAGGATTCAAACTTGAAAAAAAGATTTGAGGTTACGCATTTTCGCAATGGTAATTACGATTCTTTTGCAATATATTCTTGAATGCTTTGTTGGATTACGGGATTAATGTGCATTTCTAAATGCAAAAGAGAAAGTGGCAAGCCAAATTCCTCAAGTTTTGTTGCATCTTTTTGCGTAACAAGGAGAGAAGTGGCACTAAGACGCGCATATTCTTCTAGTATTTTGGTTTTATCAAAAAAAGAATGGTCTTTCAAGATGATTTTTCCTACTACATCAGGCAAGTAAGAATCCAATCGTGAGGGATTTGCAATCGCCGTAAGAAGTAGCATTCTTTTGGTGGGGTAGAGGAGTTGGACTTTGCGCTCATAATCTCTGCCTTCTTGTGCTAGAATATCAGCTTTTTGATAGGAGCTTTTGTGTTCGCGATACCCGCCGCTTGGGATACAAAAGTCAAAGTAAGGTTCTAGCTTAGGTTTTAAGATGATGTTTAATTTTTTGAAATTAAAGCGGAATCCATCGTCTAAAAAGACAATCTTGGCTCCTAATTCTTTGGCTTTTAGAATCGCATTTTTGCGATTTTCGCTGACAATTACACTACAATAAGGCAGGTTTTTGGCGAGCATAATCGCCTCATCACCGGCAATTTGCACATTTGTTTGTAGATTGCCTTGAATACTGACAACTTTTAAGCCTTTGCTTTTGCGCCCAAATCCACGCAAAATCACGCAAGAATTTGGATAATTTTTCGCAATTTCTATAATAAAAGGCGATTTACCACTACCACCTAAAACAAGATTCCCCACACTAATAATTGGAATCCCAAAATCATAAAAGCGTGCGAATTTTCGCTTGAGAGTGGCAATAATGCAGTAAATGAGGCTAAAAGGCAAAAGGCAAAAGGCAAGGAGTTTTTGCAATGGGCTAGGTGCAAAAAAATATTTTTCAATTTTACGCATTAAACACGCTCGCTTGCAAGGCGCAAAACTTGCTTGCAAACATAGTCTATGTCTTCTTTTTGCATTGCGCTATAAATAGGCAAACTTAAAATCTGCTGGTAGTTTTTAAGAGAGACGGGAAAATCACTGATTTTGTATTTGTATTTGTTTTTGTAATAACTCAATAAATGCAATGGCACAAAATGAAGCGCACTTTCTATACCGCATTCCTTTAGCTCACGTGCAAAATGGTCGCGATTCTTATCTACCTTGATGATAAAATGAAAAAAAATGTGTTCGCTTTTGGCGCTTGGCATTACAAGATGGGGGGCGTTTTGTAATGCGTGAATATAATATTTTGCAATTTCTTGACGCTTTTTGATAATATAATCAATGCGCTTAAGCTGACTTAGACAAAGTGCGGTATCAAGGTAACTAATATTGTATTTGTTGCCAATCCCTACGACATCATAGAGATATTGCGGACGCGTGCTAGTAGTTTTTTCACTCACAACTCCGTGGTAGCGCAAAAGCATTGCCTGTGCAGCAAGTTCATCGTCTTGTGTTGTGAGCATACCGGCTTGTGCAACAGGATTTGCAGAATCTAGCACAACGCTAAAAATGCTTGCAAAGCTATGATGAGAGCCGATTTTTAAACCATTGTGCGTCAATCCTAATGCCATCGTTGCGTCTTCAATGACTTTAATATTGTAATGTTCGGCTAAATCGTAAAAAGGCTCTATATCGCAAGCTTGCCCTGCAACATGGCTAATGATAATTGCACGTAATTTTTTGTTTCCGATTCTTTCTAATGTTTCTTTACATTTTTGTAAAGAAATGAGAAAGGTATCCTCTTCAATATCCACAAAAATCGGTTCTGCATCAAAATGCCGAATCATTTCTGGAAAACTAGGGTGACAATTCACGGAACATAAGATTTTATCCCCTCGTTTTAAATCCATAGCAAAAAGACACAAATGAAAAGCAGCTGTTCCGCTAACAGCTGAAATTGCGTGTTTGATACCAATGTATTTTTTAAATTCTTCTTCAAGCTCTAACACAATATTATGACTTGGATTTTCTAATACATTGAGAATTGCATCTCTTTCTGCCTCTGTAATATCAGGGATAAAATAGGGAATACTTCGCATAAATTTTCCTTTAAATATTTGCAATTTCTGGCATTTTGCGCTTAAAATCAAAGTGAGAAATTCTCTCTTTGACCAATCTTAACGCCTCTCGTGGTAGATTTTGTTGCAAGATTTCATCGTCTTTTGCGCCTTTGTCTAATAGTAGCATAATTCTGTCTAAGATTGCATAAGGAAAACCCAATTCCTTCTCATCACTCTGTCCCTCATACAAATCCGCACTTGGTGCTTTTTCTAGGATAGTTTGCGGAACCCCTAAAACACGCGCAAGTTCATAAATTTCTGTTTTATAGAGATTGCCGATAGGATTTATTGCGCAGGCTAAGTCACCAAAGATTGTGCCATAGCCAAGCAAAATCTCACTTTTATTGCTTGTGCCAATCACTAAAGCATTATGTGTAAAAGCGTAGTCGTAGAGACAAATCATACGCAATCTCGCACAAAGATTCCCTAATCGCAAGGGCGTAGAATCTAATCCTTGCAAAGTTGCTTCAAAAGCACTTTGTGGTTGGTGGAGTTGTAGAATCTGATAGGAAATATTAAATTTTTTACAGAGTTCTAATGCGTGGGTTAGGCTTGTTTGGGAGGATTGTTTGGAGGGCATTAAAAGGGCTTGATGATTGTTTGGAAAAGCAAGCTGACAAAGACGTGCAACGACTGCAGAATCAACGCCACCGCTTAACCCAAAAACAACGAATTGAAATCCTCTTGCTTGAACTTCGGTTGCAATAAATTGGACAAGATTTTGTCGGATTTGTTCAAAATCTTTCATTGGGAATTACCTTTTAATATTTGAATAAATGTTACCTTGAAATTAAAATTAAACACAAAATTTCAATAAAACCTAGTATTATAGCCAAAAAATTAGTTATAATATAAATTTTATATTGTTTAAAGGAGAAAATTATGAAAAAAATTCTTGCGCTTTCACTCGCATTAAGTGGCTCGCTTTTTGCGGCTAACAACCTATTTGAGGTTACTCCGCAAGTTGGTGGAACTTTCCATATCGACAATGATCGTTACAAAAATAGCGCGGATTTAAGTTATGGTTTGAAGTTTGCTAGTCGTGTTGCACCAAGTGTGCTTGTAGAACTTGGTTATGACCGCGCAGATAGCGCAAAAGGTAGTGAGCAAGGACAATCTACGGATATCAATCGCTATTATATGAACCTTGTAAAAGAATTTGAAGTATGGGATAAAACTTCTGTTTATATTTTAGGAGGTCTTGGTTATGAGGATTTAAGCCATAATTTCCAAAATATGGATAGTGATTTCTTTGGACAATATGGTGTGGGATTGCGTCATGAAATTGCAGAATACCTCCACCTAAAAACAGAACTCCGACATTTGGCAAGTTTTGATGGACGTAGTGATGTGATTGCAATGGTTGGTTTTAGTATTCCATTTGGAACTTACGCACAACCAGAGCCACAACCAACAGAGACATTGTCTCATATTCATACATTCTCTGTGCAATTCCCATTTGATTCTACAACCATTGCACCAGAATATAATGTAGAAATCACAGATTTTGCAGAATATATGAAACAAAATCCAAATCAAACTGCAATCATTAATGGGCATACAGATTCCACAGGAAATTCAGCTTACAATCAACAACTATCTGAACGTCGCGCAACAGCGGTAAAAGATAAAATTATAGAAGAAGGAATCTCTCCAGAGAGATTGGAAGCAAAAGGTTATGGCGAAACAAGACCGATTGCAGATAATGCCACAAAAGAGGGCAGAAAACAAAATAGAAGAGTAGAGGCAGAAGTTTATACCAAATAAGACTTTTAAAGGTTTGAGGAATTGAGACCTATCATTAAACACGATATTGCGATTTATGCGCCAGATGTGCGCTTGGAGATGAAAGAAGCAAAAGAAATTTGTGGTGTGCTTATCTCCAATAGCGCGACAATTCGTTCTCTCGCACTCAAAGCAGTGTATTTTTCGTTTGAGCATATTGCGCAATTTGATGAGGGTGCGACGATTCTTATCGCTAAAGCTTTGCTTGCTATGCAAAATAAAGTGAGCATTGCAGTAGCATTCGTAGGCTATAATGATGCGCAATTCCCTAAGTTGAAATCTCTTTTTCCCAACAAAAGCTTACCACTTTTTCGCACAGAACATATGGCAAATCTCTTGCTTGGACTTAAAATTCCTCCGCTAAATCAAAGTGTGATTTATTATGATGCAGATGGTATGATGCAGACGTTGATTTCTCAAGAGCTGACTGCTAAGGGATATGAGGTAATCTGTGTCAATAGCGGTGAAGAGTTTATGGATAAGCGGCGTCAATATCTTGATAAAGCTATTTATCTGTATGATATTTATTTTGATATTACAAGCAATTTCATTCCCATTACGATTAATAATGGAATCGTGATTTATACGCTTTATAAAAAAGTAGATAAAAATATCTCGCTTTCTTTTAATATCCAAGCACACAATTCGCGCTTAAGAGAGGGTTATAGAGTTTTTATTTTTGATGCGAGTGATACCAAAGATTTTAATTTAGCTGCATTGGATTTTATTATGTCTTTGGCACTCAATAATACAAAATTTGGGGCTTGTATTGCAATTTGTGGGCTAAAGACTCCTTTAGATCACAGCAGACAAGAGCTTTGTATGCGTAGTAATATTTTGTTTTTTGATAATATAGATAAATGCAGAAATGACGCGAAAATTAGAGAACTTGCTAAAGTGCATCAAACTTCACAACAAAAAAGCAAGGGATTAACTAAGAATTTGGTAGCGCAGTTGCCTGTATTTGTCAATGCGGCAATTGAAACGCTTTCTTCTTTGACGGGTGGCGAGGCAAAACGTACAGATTACAAAGTAACCAAATACAACAAAACTAACGAAGTAGATATAATGGGGGCGATGATTACTTTTGAAGGCGATGTAAGCGGAATCGTGGCATTGTGCTTTAGCAAGGTGCTAGTCAAGGAAGCTTCTATGATGCTTTTGGGAGAGGAATCCCAAAGCGATGAAGAGTTGTTAGATGTTATTTCGGAATTTACTAACATCATCGCAGGTCGCTCCAAAGCGGTATTGGCTGAAAATAGCATTTCAATTGGAATCTCGTTACCAAAAGCCTTTAAAAATGAAGATGAGATTTATCAAGTTTTAACAGACAAACAAGGTGTGCAAATTAATCTGCTTTTGAATGATAAATCTCTGATTTTATTTTTAGCTCATTAAGAATTTTATTCCATTGCTTTTAAGAATCTTAAATTTATGATAAGAGTAGTTATCTTATCGTGATTTGAGTGCAAGAGTGTTCCATTGATTCTCTATAAATTTTTTTCCTCTTAGTGCTTTCCATATTTTTTCTTTATTACTCTTTTTGGTTATACCACTTACAGCAGAGGTGCGCACGAAAGAGCCACTAAGAACCAATTCCCTATCCTAAAAGATTAATTTCCTCCCCAAATAATCTATTTCTTTTTTAAAGCAAAAGCAAGATTGGAGGCAATCCCTGCACCTTCTTTGTGATAAGCTTGTAAGTTGCAATTACCAAAAATACAAAAGGGAGAATCTTTTTTATCTGCAATATAAGTTTTCCCCTCTCTGTAAATTATCGTTTTTGACAGGAATCCAAAGAGGTTTTATGCTTTGAAATGCACATTATCAGGCACGAAATCTGTCGTTTGTTGGATATAATCCGTGCAATTATTTGCGCGACCAAGCTTGCGCCCTTATAAGAAATATGATGCCCTTTGGTAAAAAGATGTGTATTGTCCTTTTTTTGTGTTGCATAAAAAGAGGAGAAATATCCAAGACTTCTACCCCGTTTTGCACGAGTTTTAAAGTCATTTGTCTAAATTGTAGCAAAGTGGAAGCACCTTGTAAAAATGTAGAATCCTTCGCAACCAATTTAGGATAAATCCTAAGCTTCAAAGGGAGAGAGACATAAATAAAGTGCGTTTGGGAGGCTTGAAGTGCTTTGCTTAAGAGGGGGCTATTTGCTCCCAACTTTTGCGCTTAAAAGCCAAAGGAGCAAAATAAGCAGTGATATGGTGGTCTATGAAATCTCCGTTGATTTTTTGCCTCTAAATCCTACAAATCTATCCAATAATTTCCACTGATAAAAGGGTTTTAATTCTTGCCTAAAAGATTCCAAAGCATAAAATTGACTACTAAATTCACCAAATTGCTTGATTTCTTGCAAAAGAGTATGCATTTGTTTTTGTTAGTATTCTTTAATTGCGAGTGGATTGCTTGTCATTATTTTCGTCTTTTGAATTGGATTGCGGAATTCTATCAAAGTTTATCAAATATCTTTCTAAAATCACAAGAGCTGCAAGAGAATCTAGGCTGCCATCTTTGCTGTGTGCTTTTTTGCGTGATTTTTTGTCCTCTAGTTTTTGCAATGCCTCAAAGGAGCTGAAGCTTTCGTCCAAGAAGATGATTTCAAGATGAGGTGGAATCGTAAGTAAGCTGACAAAATGTCGGATTCTTTTTTGCATTGTTGCAAGAGAATCCTCGTCTGTCAAAGCAGAATCCCTCTTTTGCATAGGGATTCCAACCACTAATACATTCGCTTTGGAGTCTAAGAGGAGCTGACTGATTTCTTTGGCTGCTTGATTGCGGTTTTTGCGCAGAATTGGTGGGAGGGGTAGGGCAATATTTTGAATCGCCTTTGCTACCCCGATTCTTTTAAGTCCTATGTCAAGGGCTAGCACGATTTTTGGTGTTTGCACTTCCATTGGCTTATCCTACAAACAAGGCGATTTCATCACCCAAAAAATAATCTTTTGCATAAATTCTTTCCCCGTCTTGCTTCACTTTATTTTCTTCTAACAAAATTTTAAGATTGCGCGTGTTGGGGATTCTTTTCCTCTCTACGCCAACACAAGAGCGGAATCCCAAAAACAAATGTTCCAAGAGTTGATTGTGCGTACTTAAAATTTCTTTTTCTTCATAGAATCCCGACAAAAATTTTTCAATACTTTTTGGCATACTTGTGCGCACGCCTCCTTGAAATCCAACAGCTCCCGCACCAATGCCTAAGTATTCCTTGCCCTCCCAATAGCGGAGATTATGATAAGAGGGACTAGTTTTGGCATAATTGCTGACTTCATATTGCTTAAATCCTTTGGTTTGTAAATAGGATTTAATAAAATGTCCCATACTCAAAAATCCCTCAAATTCCCCCTCAAAATCCCTCAAATTTCCTAATGATTCCTTGTTTGCATAGAATCTACTTCCCTCATCAATGCTTAACTGATAGGCGGAAAGATGACTTAAGGGTAAAGCACAGGCGGTTTCTAATTCTTGTGTGAGTAATGAAGCATTACACAAGGGTGTGCCATAGATTAAGTCAATGCTAAGATTCTTCAAACCAGCCTTTAGTGCCATTTCAATGGCGTAAAAGATAGAATCTTTCCTATGGTGTCTCTCCAAAAAGATAAGTTTAGAATCCTCAAAGCTTTGCGCTCCTAAGCTTAAGCGATTGACACCCAAACTTTGAAGCGTCTGCAACCATTCTAAGCTTAGGGAGTTAGGATTTGCTTCAATACTAATTTCTGCTTGTGGTGCAAGATAGGGAGAAAACTCCGCAAAAAGAGATGAATAAGCACGGGATTTTACACTATTTGGAGTGCCCCCGCCAATATAAACTGAAGTAATTTGTAAATTTTGGTTTTCTTTTAAAAGGTTGTGAATCTTATAGGAAACATATCGGGCGAGAGTTTCCATATAAATTGTTTTTAAGTGATTTTTGTTGATTTGGGAATTAAAAGCACAATATCCGCATTTGCTATCACAAAAAGGAATATGCAAATAAAGAGAGATTTCAAAAAGTTTGATTTGCGATTCCACTTTTTGTTATAAAAGCTGCTCTATTCTATCTTTTTTGGGAGCAATTTCAGTGATTTGAATCCCAAAGTTTCCATCTACAATAACGACTTCACCCTTTGCGATGACTTTGTCATCTACCAAGACTTCCAAGGGGTCATTTGCAAGTTGATTGAGTTCCACAACGCTTCCAATGTCCATAGCAATTACATCTTTAAGAAGCATTTTTTTTTGCCCGATTCTAACCTTGACTTGCAAGCGTACATCTAAAAGCATCGCCATATTTTTCATTTCAGAATTATTGAGTTCTACTTTGGCTTGTGTGCCTCCACCTCCGCTAGATTCCTCGCTTGGAGCAGTTTCAGCTGGTGGGCTTGGGTTGAAATGTTGTTCAAATGCACTAGAGAAAGCAAAATATAAATAATCTTGGATAGAGCCAATATGGAAAGAAAAAGTATAGAATCCACTATAATTAGAAAGTCCCAAATCTCCGTCGGGCAGGAAATTGATATTGTTCAGGGTGAAACTAAGTTTGGGTAGCTCTTTTTGCCCTCCAAGTGAAGTAGAGATTGCTCCAAAGATGTTAGAAGCAATTTCCTTTGTGGCGTCCAAATCATCTGCACTCATTGCTTCTTGACTCTCCCCTTCTCCACCTAACATCATATCTGCAAGTGCGGTGGCGACTTTGGGAGAAATAAAAAGCGCAAGCGTTGCTCCATCGTCTGTGCTAATGTCAATTTTTGCCATTGGGGGTTTGATGGAATCGCTTTTACCATTTTGTGCTTCAATGTGGCTAACTTCCGGTGCGCTTCCAAGCAAACCCTCTATTGTCGCACCCGTTTCTTGAATAATGAGTTTTAAAAAATCATTTAGCATACTTTACTCCTAATCTTCTTCAATTTCGTTTGCTCTAGATTTGCGTTGAGTTTCAAGCATTTCAAGGATTTCTTTGACTTGGTCTTTTTCTGTTTTTATCATTTCTTTGACTTCAATCGTCTTACGATAGCGGTGCAAACCAATGCTAGCAAGGAATTTTTCACGTCCATCTACATTGATAATTACCGTGTCATCTGCTGGGCGGTCAAGTCGCACGATATCGCCCACTTCCAAATCCAAGATTTCGTGCATATTGAGTTTGGTTTCTCCAAGCATTGCTGCGACATTGACTTTTGCTCCACCTAAAAGGGCTTGCAATTCTTTGTTGCGCGATTTTTTGGAGCTTGTTTCGCTTAACATAATATCGCGACTCGCGAGACGCGAAAGCACGGATTCTAGAGAAATAACAGGATAGCAAAGGTTCATCATTCCGCTACTATGTCCAATGATGATTTCCATAACAACCATAATAACAATTTCGTTTTGTGCAACAATTTGCACAACATTGGGGCTAGATTCTTTCACATCTACGGTGGGAAAAATCTCTGTAACAGGTGCCCAAGCGTCCTTGAGATTCTGCATCATTTGACGCAGGATTGTATCTAGCAAATTTAGTTCAATATCGCTAAATTCACGCGTGGATTCGTAAGGGTCGCCTTTGCCTCCAAGCAATCTATCAATCATTGGAAAGGCAATGCTGGGGTTAATCTCCAAAACCCCTGTGCCATCAAGAGGCTTCATAGAAAAAACATTGAAGCTTGTAGGACTTGGCAAGCTCATCAAAAATTCACCATAGGTCATTTGATCCACGCTGTGGAGCTGAATTTCTACAATAGAGCGCATAATTGCCGAAATTTGACTAGAAAGTGCCCTTGCCATTTTGTCGTGGATTCCACGAAAAGCTCTTAGTTGTTCCTTGCTAACGCGGTTTGGACGCTTGAAATCATAAAGAGTAATTTGGTGTTGTTGGACAACAGTCGTTGGTTTTTCTGCGATTTCGGCTTCCGCACCATCATCATCTACGACTTCTAATAGCGCATCAATTTCTTCTTGACTTAATATATCAGCCATTTAGCCCCCTTTGTTCAAGGTATTGACGAATTTTACGAATCACTGCCTTATGCAGTTGAGAAACTCTTGATTCTGTAATTTCCATTACTTCACTAATTTCTTTGAAGTTTAATTCTTCAAAATAATAAAGTTGAATCACAAGCTGTTCGTTTTGTGTTGCTTGTTCTAAAATCTGCTCTATGATTTCAACCAACTCCTCTTTTTCTATACGTTCTAATGTCTCTTCGCTCCCCCCACCTAATTGGTCTTCTAAAGGCATTACACCATAAATTTCGCTCGCAATTCTTGCCTCTTTGATTTTTTCTTCTTCTTCGCCTAGAATCTCGCTTAGATAAGCATTGTCTGGCTCTTCTTGATGTGTATTATAGTAAGTTGCAATCGCTTTATCTACGCGTTTAATCAATGTGCGCGTTTGACGCGAAACATTGTCTAGACTGCGTAAATAATCAAGCATAGCTCCATGCACACGGGGCTTTGCATAACCCCAAAAAGATTCGCTCACCTTACTATCATATTTGCGTGCTAGCTTGATAAGCTCTTCTGTGCCAATAGATACCAAATCCGCAAAATCTACACTTGCAGGCAATCGTTCCTTTAGGCGAAAAGCCATTGCTTTGAGCGCAGGAAGATAGTCTAATGCTAGAGAATCTTGCGATTGTTTTAATGCTGTTTGGTACCCATTAGAAGTCGTCAGCATAGTTATTCTTTTCTACTTCGTGTTTTTTATTTTTGTTTGTCCGTGCTTCTTCCTCCTCATCTTCGCGCATTGTTTTTTCCATTGTGCGCAAGAATCCACGAATCTTGTTGGTTACTTTTTCGCGTTTATCAAACTCTTCAATGTATTCTTCTAGCAAATCATTATATGCAGGTCTCCTGATAATATGCTCTTGATTGCCCAAAAATCGCACAAACAATGAAACGCTTACTAAAGTAATCAAATAGAATCCAATCGTTGAGATAAGCGTTCCTGCTACAATCATTTCTGGTTCATCAAATTTCAAAAAGGATAATAAGAGTCCGATAAAAAATCCATTCACAATCGCAAAACTTAGAAAATTATCCATTTTTAAAGACATTTTGTTTCCTTACATTTCCTAAAAATGACCCAAAATCTTTTTTAAGAATTTACCAAATCTTTTATCTTCTTGTACTAGCACATTTCGTTCCATTTTTTTGGCAAGATTGCGTGCAATCTCTTCAATTTCCATTGAAGAGGAGGAATTTGGCTCCAACTTAACAAAGATTCCGCGATTTTTGCTGTAATGATTAATCAATGATGTTTTGGTCAATTCACCAATAAATTCCAATTTGATATTGTTAATGTTTGCTTGTGCGATTTTTTGCACTTTTTGAAAAATCATTTGTGCTTCTGCATTATTTTTTGTCATATTAATTAGCATAAAAATACGTTCTTTGAAATTTGCTGCTAGTTTAATCGTCGCATAAGCATCTGTGATTGCCGCAGGGTCTGGAATCGTAATAACGATTACCTCATCACTATTTTTTAAAAAAGTCTGCGTGTATTCGCCAATCCCTGCACCTGTATCAATGATAACAAAATCTAAGTTGTCTAAAAATGCAGAATCCTCAATCAAGGCTTCAAACATAAATTCGCTCTTATAGCGAAAAATATCTGTGCCAGAATCGCCCGGGATAAGATAGAGATTCCGCTCAATAGGTATGATAATATCTTTGAGTTTTGCTTGATTTTTTAGCACATGCAAAAGATTTTTTTCACAGCGCACACCAAACATAATATCCAAATTTGCTAGCCCAATGTCTGCGTCAAAGATTCCGACTTTGAAGCCTAGCTGCCAAAGTTTATAAGCAAGATTCGCGCTAAAAGTAGATTTGCCCACGCCACCTTTACCACTTGTGATGGTAATAAATTTTGTATTAGAGATTTTTGGAGATTCTAAAAGCAATTCTAAGTTTGCCGCTTGGTTTTTCATTTTTAGCCTTTAATAAGCCCATCTAGCAAGCAATCAATCAAGAAATCGCTTGTCGCAACATTCAAATCGTTTGGCACTTCTTGACCAATAGAAAAATAGCTTACCGGTTTTTTAGTCTCGTAAATCAAAGAAAAAATATTGCCATAGCTATGCGTTTCGTCTAGTTTCGTAAAAAGCAAGGTGTCAATTCCTAAAGTAGAAAAAGTATGATAAATATCCTTTAAGTCTTCGTATTTTGTGGTTGCACTCATCACTAAGCTCACATCAATTTTGGTATTTGGGTCGGCATTGACAAAGCTTTTGAGGGATTCTAGCTTCGCCCTATCGTGCTGTGAGCTGCCCACCGTATCAATCAAAATATAATCGCAATATTTCAAGGAATCTAGCGCATTAACAAACTCCTCTGTATCTACTACGGTATCTATACTTAATTTCATCTTTTTAGCATAAAACATTAATTGATCCACTGCACCGATTCGGTAAGTATCCAAAGTAATGATTCCTACTTTGTAGTTTTTGTTTAAAAGTCTTGAATAACGTGCGGCAAGTTTTGCTAAAGTCGTTGTTTTGCCCACTCCTGTGGGTCCAACTAACATCATAATGTTTTTGGCATTGCTGCTTAGATTCTCTGCTCTTGCATATACCATTTTGCGCAAAACTTCTCTAAAATATCGCTTGATAAGCACAGAGTTTTCGCGCATTTTAATGGGCATTAATTCCAAAGTCAGCTGCATAATCTTTTCTAAATGCTCTTTTGCCATACCACTTGCTTTGGTGATTCTGTAAATTTCTGCAAATTCGTGCGGGATAATTAGCCCATCACGTTTGGGTCCTCGCTCCTCCCAAAACATATTTTGGATAAGTTTGAGTTTGTCGTTTAGTCTATCAATTTCACCCCGAATCAAGCGCAAATCATTATTTTCAAGTGAGGATTCTTTCTTTTTGTTTTCTATTTGCGATTCTTTATTGTTTTGCGCCTGCTTTGGTCTTTCTTCTTTCTCTTTGTTTTGGGGTTGAGAGGAAGATTCTTTTGGAATCTGCGCTAGAGGTGTTGGATAAGGAGATTTTGGAGGAATTTTAGAGGCAACGCCAGCAATCTGCGAGATTTGGCGCACTGCATCGGAAAGTTGTAAAGAAACATCTTCGGGGAGCGTGCTAGATAGAGTTTGTGCCATACGTTTTTTTTCTAACTCCTTTTGTGCAATCAATTCCAATCTATCAGCAATACTATTGCTTTTTGCTGCTAAGGTTTCATTTTTTTGCTTTTCTCGTTCAGCTTTAACCTTAGCTTCTTTTAAGTCTTCTTCGCTAATGGCGACAGAAATTTCATATCCTCCCTCACTTAATTTTTTTTGTGAGATGATTGAAAATTCATCGCCAAGCTCGGCTTTGGCTTGCGCTAAGGCTGCAGCTGAACTTTCTCCCGTATAAGTAAATAGTTTCATACCTTCCTCTCTAGTAATGGAATCCTCACGCTTTCTCTAAGAGACCACGCAATATGTGGAATCTGTAAATGTTTAAAACGTAAGAATTGATTTTTAAAACCAATAATATCAATATCCAAAGTGCGCGGAGCATTTTTAAAAGGTCGTTTGCGATTCCGCCCAAACATACGTTCTAAATACGCACAAAAACTCCAAAATTCTACATAGCCAAGCTTAGTTTTTACCCATAAAACTGCATTATAAAAATCTGCTTGTGCTTCCCAGCCAAAAGCTGGATTTTTTAAAATAGATGAAAAAGAAATTATAACATTTTTCTTTTTGAACCTCTTAAAAAGCTTCCAAAATGTAATTAAACATTCGCCACAATTTGCCCCGATTCCTAAAATTGCGTATTGTTTAAGTTGTTGGTATGCCTTAAAAGAACGATAGGGATTGGGTGGGCGCACAAGAGTGAATCGCGGAGTCTTGGATTGCAATGCAAAAAATTTACCTTGTAGGGGAGGAAGTGCATAAATTAGACGCGTCATTTTAGGGTTTATTTTGATTTGTCGGTAGGTTTTGATTCCAAAGTAATGCAAATTTTGTGATTTGGTGCAGTAGAATTTCTGCTTTTTGGAAGTTAAACAATTGGTTTTATGGGGCGAAAATGATTGCATTTTAGATTCCAAGCACACGCGCACCATCTCTTTGTAATACGACTAAATCTTCAATGCGCACGCCATAATGATGGGGAATATAAATGCCCGGCTCAATAGAAAATACCATACTTTCTTGCAGAATCGTTTGAGAGCGTGCCGAAATGACAGGCAACTCGTGGATATCTAGTCCGATTCCGTGTCCTGTGGAATGCACGAAATATTTGCCATATCCCGCTTTTTCAATCACATTACGCGCAAGAGCATCTACTTCGCAGGCAAGCATTCCTACTTTTGCGCCTTTGATTGCACATTCTTGGGCTTTTAGCACAATGTCATAGATTTTTTGCAACTCTTTGTTTTTGAATTTTTGTTCTTTAGAAAAACAGATTCCATTTTTGCCAAAATACCCTGTACGTGTCATATCAGAGCAATAACGTTTGTATTTCAATCCCGCATCAAAAAGCAATAAATCACCTTTTTGCAATTTGTCGTTTGAGGGCAGGGCGTGCGGTTTTGCAGCATTTTTGTTGATTCCTACAATGGGATTGAAGCTTAAATCAAATTTACCTTGCTTACTCAAAAATTCTTGCGTTTTGAAATGAAGGTAAGATTCTTCGCAATCTACACCCTTTTCGCTAAGGAATTGCGCAAACTTGGCAAAAGCTTTGAAGTTGAGCTTTTGAGAATGGTGTAAAAGCTCTATTTCTTGTGCAGTTTTGAGGATTCGTTTTTCTTGGTGAAAGTTTAGCTTAGGAATAAAGTTAATTTTAAGATTATTTTTTAGCTTTTCAAATGCAAATACTGAAAATTCTTGTGGATTGAAGTAAAAGGTGGATTTTTCGTATTTTTTGAAAATTGCACGTGCAGTGCGAATAAGATTACGAGAAATAAGAATCTCCACAGCATATTTGTCTTGCTTGATAGACTCTTGCGCCTCGGTTTGATAACGTCCATCGGTAATGAAATAGCCCTGCTTGCCATAAGCGATAAAAAGAGCGTTATCGCAACTATAACCCACTTCAAAATAAAGGGCATTTTCGTCTTTGATGATAAAGTTTTCCAATTTGCCCTCCTAGGGTGTTATTGTTGGGGTTGTGCGTTTTGTGCAGCCGCTTGCTTGCGCGCTTCTTTGATTGCGTTTAATTCAGTGAGAATCTGAACAAGTCCTTGTAAAGCAAGATGATAACCCATTGGACCAAAGCCCGCAATAACGCCAGCGCATACCGCAGCAGTTAAGCTTTTGTGTCGGAAATCTTCTCTTGAGTGGATATTGCTAATATGCACTTCAATCGTTGGTAAATTGACAGCAGAAATTGCGTCCCGAATCGCAACAGAAGTGTGTGAGTAAGCGGCGGGATTGATAATAATTCCATCGTATTGTCCTAAGCATTCTTGGATTTTATCTACGATTTCGCCTTCAAAATTGCTTTGAAAAAAATCCACCTCTAAGCCGATTTGTTCAGCGTGTTGTTTGATGTTTTGGTGGATTGTTTCAAGCTTTGCTGGTCCATAGATACGCGGGTCGCGAATCCCTAGCATATTGAGATTGGGACCTTGGATTACCATTGCTTTCATTTTTGCTCCTTTTAAAATTTTTAAATTATAGCAAAAAAGATTCTAAATGCAAGAATTTTGCGCTTAAGCTTGATAAAAATTCTAAAATTTTTGTAAAGATTCCGCTATAATTGATAAAATACTTTGTAAGGATTCTATTATGAAAATTGCGCTGATTTGCGATTCTTTGTTGTTAGACCGCAGTTTGGAGATGTATTTAAAGGAATATCTTACAAGTTATAAGCTTTGTGATTTTGTCGTCGCAACACAACTTGTAGAATCCCAAAAACCTGTATTCTTAATCGGAGATTTTGAGGAGGCAAACCTTAAGATTCCTTTTACGCGAGAAATTCTACTACAAGAACTAGAGGCTTTTGATAGAAAAATCAGAGGCAGAGCAATGCAAGAATCGCAAAATGAGGAATCTAGGAGTTATCAGGATTTGCAAGGAGAGGATTTTATTAAGTCAAGCTCTAGTGGTTTTGGTGATTTTAATCGTTTGGATAATTTAAAGCAAGAGATTCCGCCTCTTTTTGAGGATTCTGATTTGAATACGAAAATTGAGGAAGTTTTACGCAGTTTTGCAAAAGAAATTCAAACGATTGTTTTGGAGCATTATAAGGGCAAAAATGCTTAAAAATCCTCCCAAATCTACCTTGAGAATTTTAGGTGGAATCTATAAGGGACGCAAGTTGCAAATGGCTTCTTTGGATACGACGCGCTCTTCTAAAGCAATTCTAAAGGAATCGTTTTTTAATACTTTAAATAGTGGCATTGTGGGAGCAAGTTTTGTAGAATTTTTTGCCGGGAGCGGAAGTATCGGGATAGAAGCACTTAGTCGTGGAGCAAGATTTGCATTGTTTTTTGAGAGTGATAAAAAGGCTTGCGAGATTTTAAAAGCAAATTTGCAAAGTACTTGTCAAAACAATGAAAACTATCGTGTCTTCTTGGGCGATACTTTTAATCATTATAAGCTTGCTTTGAAAATATTGAAATCCCCTAGTATTGGATATATTGACCCACCTTTTAATGTGCGCAACACAATGCAAGATATTTACGAAAGATGTTATCAAATGATAGAGGATTTGGATAAAAATCTTTTTGATTTGCTTGTGTTGGAGCATATTTCCTCTTTGGAGATTCCAACGCATATTGGCAGTTTTACGCTCATAAAAACGAAGAAATTTGGTAGGAGTTCTTTGAGCTATTTTGAATCAGGGGTGCAAAATGAAAATTAAGGATTTAGAGATATTTTTAGATTTGTTAAAGAGTAAAAGTCCTACACAAACAGCCGAACGATTCTCTATCTCACAACCTAATGTATCCATAGTGGTGAAGCGATTAGAAAAACTTGCGGGTTTTCCGCTTTTTGAACGCATTGGAAAGAAGCTAGTGCCAACTTCAAGAGCATTATTTCTAGGCGGAATGTGGCTAGAGGTAGTGCAAGGATATTATGCAAGTCTTGAGAGTTTGGAGCGCACAGATTCTCAAGAGATTACAGGAGAATTAAGTATTGTTGCAACGCATACAATTAGTGAATATTTTTTGCCTAAAATTGTTTTTGAGTTTGCCAAAACACACAGAAAAGTTAGGCTGAAATTACAGGTTGCCCATTTTAAGGAATGTTTTGAACAAATCAAAAAAGGTGCGGTGGATTTGGCACTTGTAGAGGGAGATATTCCTTCGCAATATGCGAGCACCGAAGGGTTGGTGAGTGAAATGTTGCATACGGATTCTTTGATTGTGGCGAGCAATGATTTTATTCTCGCCTCGCGCACAAGGGACATTAAGGATTTACTAGACAAGATGTGGATTTTGAGAGAATATGGTTCGGGGCAGAGGGAACAATTTGTGGGTGCTTTGGCAAAACTCGGGGTTGAGATTCCAATTTTTATTGAGCTAAATTGCACAACAGCAATTAAGGATTTGGTGATTTGTGAGGGCGCATTGTCTGTCTTTTCTGAAATTGCTATTAGAAAAGAGTTAGAAAATAAAGTCTTATTCCCCATTAAAATTAAAAATTTACCCCTAGAGCAATCTTTTTATTCGCTTAAGCGTCGAAGTCAGCTTCATAATCCAATTTTGTTAAAATTTGAGGAATATGTTTTGGAGCAAAGCAAGCAATAAATGGAATCTTGCAAAGGACGCAGCGGATTGTTTTGCTCATTAGGGATACAAATGCAAAGAATTAAAGCATTGGTTGATTTTTGGGTAAAAGCCATAAAAACAAATCTTCTCCTATTTGCATACTATGGACAAGATGAAAGGAGAGTCTTAGGTGCATTGTGAGAGTAAAATCTGCATTAAAGCTTGGTTGTAAAATCACAAGAAGCATATCTATATGTGGCTGTAATGCACTTAGGAGTTCTGCTCCGCCCTCACACATTATAAACCCATTAATATTTTGTAATGTAGGGTTTATTTGATTTAATATTTTTACCTCTCTGTTTGGTATATCAAAAAGTGGTGCATCAGTAGAGAAATTATTATCACGCGTTAATATTAAGATATTTGGAGGGCGTTTGGATTCCAAACTTGCAAATCTTGCATCAAGTGTCGGCTTATCTTCTCTTATTGTTTTGCCAGAAAGGAGCAAAAAATCTGCTTTTGCACGATAATCGTGCATTTTGCTTTGGGCTGCTTTTGAGCTGATTTGTCCGCCATTAATGCTACCATCTAGCCTGCAAGCATATTTGTAGAGTAAGAATCGCCCTTTTGTTTGCAGGGCATTGAAGGGATACAAGAGAGAGTTTGCGCATTGATGAATGGAAGTTAAGTTTTTTGTTTCCCAAGCTTTTGTTACAGGGATTCCGCATTGTTCTAGTTCCTCCGCCCCGCCTTTAGCGTTTTGGCTTCTATCTTGTGTGGCAATAATAATGCGTTTTGGTTTTAGTGCTTTTAAAAGACTTGTGCAAGAGGGAGTTCTACCGCATTTATGACTACCGCAAGGTTCTAGGCTGACATAAATCGTAGTCTTATTAAAAAGATTTTGGGAGCATTTGAGCAAATACTGATGGATTTGCGCAGAATCGCTTAGTCGCAAGATTTCACAATCGCCGCTTAGTTTTGCATAGGCTTTTTGAAGAGCAAGCACTTCTGCGTGTGGTTTGCCACATTCTTGGTGCGATTCTAGGCTTAAAATTGTGCCATATTGGTCTAATATGAGTGCGCTTACAGCGGGATTTGGCAGTGTGATGAGTTGGTTTTGCCACGCACTTTGCAAGCAAAGATTCAAATAAAATTCATCTGTGCCTATATTTTGCACGTGAGAGACTACCATTCAAAGTAGGTTTGAGCTTTTTTGATAGACTCTAGTGGGATTATTTGCATATTTGCTTGAGTATCTTCTAGGGTAAGAGTGTTTTGATTCACTTGTAAAAGTTTGCCTTTGAATTCTTTTTTGTCTATGGTTTTGATTTTGACAAGTTCTCCTATGGCGTTTTGATAATGTGCAAGGGTTCTAAGCGTGCGTTCAATTCCGGGTGAACTAACTTCTAAAAAATACTTTTCAGAATTTGGCATTTCAACATCTAGTAAAGGCGAAAGAGCAAGGCTTACTTCTTGGCAATCTTCAAGTGTTACACTAGCGGAATCCTCTCTATTTGACTTTGTGATACAAATACGCAAAATCTGATTCTCATTTTCTTTAATATTAAAAATATCATAAAGCGTAAAACCTAGACTTTCTATTAATATTTTGATTTTGATTTCTAAATCAGGAGCAAGTGTCATTTTTCCCCTTTTGTTTGCTTTCGCGCTCTTTTTGGAGTGTATCAAAGATTTTATCCAAACGATTTTCTTGTTCTAAGGTTGTGTCAAAGCTAAATTTGAAGTCTGGACAACGAAACCAGCCCGTTTCTTCTAAGCAATATTCCTTGATAATTCCGCGTGCTTTTTTGAGTTGGGTTAGAATCTCTGCTTTTTCTTGTTGGGTTGCAAAAGGAGCGTTTAGGAAAACTTCGGCAAAATATTTACCACGCGAACATTTAACCTCTATTACATTGAGAGAATTTAGGCGCGTGTCATTGAGGTTTGCTAATGCGCTTGGTAGAATCTCTTTCAGTAAAGATTGTGTGCGAGCAAGCTTAATGTCTTGCATTAAAGCGTCCTTTGTTTTTCCACTTCTTTATAGGTTTCAAAGACATCGCCGACTTGAATGTCGTTGTAATCTTCTAGCATAATTCCACATTCAAAGCCTTTTGCCACTTCGCGTGCATCATCTTTAAAACGTTTGAGTGAAGTAATGTTGCCATTATGAATCACGACACCATTGCGGATTAAGCGCACCTTGATTCCTCTTTGAATTACGCCATCAGTTACGAAGCAACCGGCAATCGTTCCGACTTTGGCAATATTGAAAGTCTCGCGCACTTCCGCTTGTCCGGTGTTTTCTTCTTCTAAAACAGGTGAGAGCAAGCCGCCAAGCAAGGCTTTAATATCATCTAAAAGCGAATAAATAATGGAATAGGTTTTGATTTGGATTCCAAGTTCTTTCGCCTTATTTTTTACGCTTCCTGTTGGACGCACATTGAATCCTAAAATCACACAATTCGCACTTGCCCCCGCAAGAGCCAAGTCGCTTTCTGTGATTCCGCCCACACCCTTATGAATAATATTGACTTTCACTTCCTCGTTTTGTAGTTTTTCTAAGCTTCCGCGAATTGCCTCTAAGCTTCCTTGTGTGTCTGCTTTGATAATGGCGGGCAGGTTTTTGAGCTGCCCTTGTGCTACCATAGAGCTAAGCTCATCAAAAGAAACTTTTGTAGAATGCGAAAGTTCTTTTTGGCGCAAGTGTGCCGCACGTTTTTGTGCATAATCTCGTGCAATATTGTCATTTTCTACCGCAAGGAGGATAGAGCCAGCAGGTGGCACTTCATTTAAGCCCGTGATTACTCCCACGCCTGAAGGAGGAATGCTGTGAATGGATTTGCCCAAATCATCACTAATAGCTCGAACGCGCCCAAAAGCAGTGTCAGCGATAATACTATCCCCTATATGCAAAGTTCCATTTTGGACAATCAATGTGGCAACAGGTCCTTTGCCTTTTTCAAGGCTACTTTCAATCACAACTGCACGCGCAGATTTGTTAGGATTGGCTTTAAGTTCTAAAATTTCTGCTTGTAATAAAATCGTTTCTAGCAAGTCATCAATTCCTTCTCCACTTTTAGCGGAAATATGGACAAACTCATAATTTCCTCCCCATTCTAGCGGAGTAAAACCGAGTTCCGCAGCTTCTGCTTTGAGCTTGTCTGGGTTTGCTTCTGGTTTATCAATTTTATTTACTGCAATGATAATAGGAGCATTGGCAGCTTTAGCGTGGTTTAAGGCTTCAATTGTTTGGGGTTTCACACCGTCGTCTGCGGCAATTACAATGATTGCAATATCAGTTGCCTGCGCCCCTCTTGCACGCATTTCACTGAATGCTTCGTGTCCGGGAGTATCAATAAAAGTGATTTGTTTGCCATTTTTGTTAATCGTATAAGCACCAATATGCTGTGTGATTCCGCCCGCTTCTCCGTGGGCTATTTTGGTATTTCTGATGTAATCTAACAAGGAAGTTTTGCCGTGATCAACATGCCCCATAATTGTAACAACTGGCGCACGCGTAATCAAGTCTTTTTCATTGTCATTGTTCTCTTCTAGTTGTGTGTAATCTAGCTCTTCTGCATTGTTGATTAATTCTATTTGGATTCCAAACTCTTCAGCTAGAATCTCAATTGCATCTTTTTCTAAAAAGTCATTTTTGGTTACCATCATTCCAAGACCAAAAAGCACTTTGATGACTTCACTTGTGCTTCTACCAACTTTTTCAGCAAATTCATAGGCGCGAATTTCCTCTGGAATCTTTACAATACCGCTAATTGTTTCTTGTGTTTTTTGCGCTTTGGGAGCTTTTTTGCGACTAGACCTTCGTGTGCTACCTTGCTCCATAAAGGGATTATGTCTTTGAATCTTAATGCGCTCGGTTGTGGCTTTGCGTTCATTATCTTCTTCTTCCATATTGCGTTCATCTTGCACGCTTAAGTCAAACAAAATAATATCTTCTTCGTCATCGTCGTGGGAGCTATAAAATTCTCTATTGTCTAGTAAATCTATTTTTTGTTGTCCCAAATTTTTGCTTGTATGCACACTTGGTTTGTCTTTTTTCTTTTTTTTGTCTTTGTTGCGTCCCTGATTGTCCTCTAGGTTGCCAAGCAAATCTTGCAAGGTGCGTGGAGATTCTTTGTAGGATTCTAGTTTTGGTGTTTCTTCTTGACTTTCGCGCACATCGCGTTTTTTGATGATTCTTAATCCGGTGCGTTTAATGGCAGGATTTTCTTGAGAGATTTGCGGAGGAAGTTTGCTTTCGCTTGCGTTGGATTCTGTGGGTTTGGCTTCTTCTATTTCTTGGAAAGATTCCTCGGCTGGCACTTCTAAAATATCTTGAAATTCCTGAATAACTTTTTGAACATCTTCTTGGATTTGTAAGTCTGATTCTAGTGCTTTAGCGGAATCTTTTTTAGCTTTTGGTGTGTCTGTTTTGGAATCTTTTTGCGTTTTAGAGGTTTTGCCTGTTGTTTTGGTTGCCGTAGCTTTTGGTTTTTCTTGGTTTTTCTTCTGTGTTTTGCTTTTTGTCTCTTCGGTAGATTTTTTGGTTTTTGCAGTTTTTTTGCTTTCTTTAGAATCTTTCGCTTGAGATTGCGCAACAGGATTTACACCAGATAAAATATAATTATATAATATATCCGCTTGCTCGGTTGTAACGCTACTAGAAGCAGTTTTGGATTCAAAACCTAACTCTTGGGCTTTTTGTAAAACTTCTTTGCTTGTTTTGCTTAGTTCTTTAGCAATCTCACTAATACGGATTTTATCCATACAGAAAAATCTCCTTTAATGCAAACTTAATATTTTCTTTGTGTTTTTTATCCAATTTACAAATCTTTGCGATAGAATCACTTGCTTTGGGTGTTTCTTTGCAACTAGAGCAGAGATAGAAGCTTCTACCTGCACCTTGATGGCATTTCAACACAGAATCTTTGTATTGCAAACGGATTAATTGTGCTTGTGGAAAGCGATTCCGACATACGATACACATTCTAATTGGATTAGACATAAAGCTCTAATTATAACAAGCTAAAGCTTAAATTCATCATCAAAGACGACGCCAAAATTATCAAAATTTAATATCAAGATTTTGAGTTTTGGAAATTTTTGGCTTAAGATTTTATGCAATCGCACACTATCGTCTTTGTAACATAAATTAAAAAAAGTTGAACCACTGCCAGAGAGTGTGCTCATTAATGCACCAGAGGAGAGGGCGCATTTTTGCACTTCAAAAAGCAATGGAATCTGTTTCATACGATAATATTGATGGAATCTATCCATACTTGCTTCGCGCAATAATTCAAAATGTTGCGTGATAAAAGCACCTGCCAACACACTTGCGTGAGAAAGATTAAACACAGCATCTTTTTGGCTATATTTTTTGGGTAAAGTTTGCCGTGAGAGGTGGGTTGAAATGGATTGATTTGGAATCACTACAACCGCTTGAATGGAATCGGGCAAAGGCGAATGGATAAAACGCACTTCATTTTTACGTTGCGTGAGCATACAGACATTAAATCCTCCCATACAGGCAGGAGTAATATTGTCGGGGTGGGATTCGTAATTAAGTGCGAGATTTAGAATTTCTTGCTTTTGGAACGGAATCCCAGCGACTTTAAAAGCCGCACTAATTGCTCCGATAATAACTGCTGAACTACTCCCCAAACCGCGCGAAATAGGTATTGAATTGTCAAAAGTAAATTTAAAATGCAGAGTTTTGCCTGTTAGCTTTTTAAGTTGCTCGTTAAAGATTCTAACAAACACATTATCTATGCGTAATTTAGGATTTTTTGCGCCTTCTCCATGGATTTGAATGGAGGTGAATTTGGAGGGTTTGAGGCTAAAATGATTATAAAGATTTAAGGCGAGTCCTAAACTATCAAAGCCCGGTCCTAAGTTTGCACTCGTTGCAGGCACGCGAAATTCCATTCTTTTCCCTTAATTTAAGTTGGCAAATTTCAGTGTAAATTCTACTTCACCCTTACCAATGCGTAATTCTTTGGCGATAGAATCCACGCTCCAGCCATCTTTGAACATTGAAATAATCCTCCCCTCATCAATATTTGTAGGATTGCTTGGAGTATAAACAAATTCTTTCAATCTTTCCTCTAAATGAAAGATTTTGTTTTCTAAATCCCCTAAATCACGAAGATTGTTTTTGCAGTCATTCCATTGTGTTTTGAGGGATTCCATTTCCACTTTGATGGGCATTATTTGTGTGTGTAAATTGGAATCTAACAGATTTTTCATTTCCAAGCGCATGTCTTGATAGATTTGTGCTTTGATATGGGTTTTGAAATGCTCCAATTCATTTTCTTGCTCTTTGATTCTTTTCTGCAAGCGATAAACTTCTTTGTTAAGCTCTTCGATGGATTTTTCATAACGACGCGCGCGCTTGGCGTTTTCACCCTCTTTGAGATATAAATACACAATGAGTAAAATAAAAACGATGGCGATTCCGATTCCACCCCAAAGTAATAAATTTGCATCATTGAACATTATTTGCCTTTTTGTTGAGTTTTAAGTGAGCGAATCAGCGCACGCTCTTTTCCTGCTACATAGCCGTCCCATTCAATCTCATCTCTTGCGTGGATTTGTTCAATCCAAGCAAGCTCTGAATGATAAATAAAATATACAGGCACGATACGCGTTGGAAAAGTTGGAAGCTCTATTCTACCATAATAAAGTGTATTTTCTAAAAGATTCGTATCCAAAAGCGCAAAGCAACTATGCCCGATTGTGCTAATGGTTGCTTTGTTTTCTAGCGGAACATAGGCTTTTGTATTTCCCTCTATGCGAGATTCTAGTGATTCTATCTTGCGGTAAATTTCTACTAAAAGCTCCAAAATCACGGCATTTTCGCCCTCTAAATTTCCTTTCTTTGCACGCATAAGGCGCAACCATTCTCCAATAGGATCTTCGTCGCTTTGTGTGAGTTTATTAAATTCTAGTGCATAGGATTCTGCATTAGTATGTACTTGGTCAAATTCTATTTTTAAGGCTGTGTGAATCAGGCGACTTTTAACGAAATTTTCCATTATTTAAAACCCAGCCATTAAGTCTAAAATGCAAAATCCTAAAAGCGCAATTCCGAGATAGGCATTAACTGTGAAAAATGCGCGCGGGATATGATGAAAATTTTTAGAAACTAAATATTGTTCAAAAAAGAGCGCAAGGATTGAGATTCCAAGTCCAATCCACATCCATAAGCCAAGATTTGCTTCAAAAATGAATAATCCCCAAAAAACAAGCGTGAGCAAGTGAAAAAGCCTTGAAAGCCATAGGGTTTTGGTAACACCAAAGACACTAGGAATAGAATGCAGACCCTCTTTTTTGTCGTGCTCAATGTCTTGCAAGGCATAGAGTAAGTCAAATCCGGCGACCCAAAAAAGCACCCCAATACATAGATAAATGCTCCATAATGGAATCTCGCCGCTTGCTGCAATCGCCCCTGCAATAGGAGCTAACCCCAAAGAAAGCCCTAGCACAATATGCGCTAAGCTAGAGAAACGTTTAAACAGCGAATAACTTGCAAGAATCGCAAGAATAGGGATAGAAAGATAAAAACACAAAGCATTAATAAAATAGCTAATGCAAACAAAAATGACTGCATTAACAAAGATAAAGAATAAAATTGCATTGGGCGCAATTCTGCCATCTACGCTTGGGCGGTTTTGAGTGCGCGGATTTGTGCTATCAAACTTGCGGTCTGCATAGCGATTGAATGCCATAGCAAAATTGCGCGCACTAATGGTCGCAATCACACCAAAAATAAATAATTTCCAGCCAAACCAGCCCTTTGCACTAGTTAGTAAGGCAATAAACATAAAAGGCATAGAAAAAAAACTATGCTGAAGCATTACCAATTCGCTTAAATCTTTTAGTTTCTGTTGGATTTGCATAATTTATCTTACACCCAAAGAAATAATTTTCTTAAATCCATCACTAACAGATAAATCCGAAATTTGGACTTGCGTTTTGGGAAGTTTTAGGAGAAAACCTGAAGTGGGATTGGGAGTTGTAGGAACAAAAATCCAAAAACTTTCCCCTTCCTCTTTGGTGATGAACCCTATCAATTCCATTTCTCCAATATGGATAGAAGCAACGCCCAAATATCCCTCTTCATTTTTACCCAAAAAGATTTTTAAAACCTCTTTGATTCCAGAATAAACGCCTTTGACAAGTGGAATCTTGGTAATTAGCATTTCTGTAATTTTGATAAACAAAACTTCTTTGTTTTTTTCTACTAAAAGTCCAATATAATAGAGCAGAGCAAGGCTCAAGAAACAAATGAGGAGGGTTACAAAAAGATTCGCGTTTGTGATTCCAAAGATAGAGTAAAAAATTTTGGCACAAAATTCATAAACGAAAGAAAAAATCCAAAAAAGTAACAAAAAGGGGAGAATCGCAAAGAGACCCTTGCCGATTTTGGAGAGGATAGGATTCACAATCTAAGCCTTAAAATTTAAATAATCTTTGCATTTTAGCTTAAATTCCATAAAAATACAAATAGATTCCATAGCTATAATAGACTAAATTAATGGTTAAAAGAATCCAAAAAGCGTGGTAGTAAAAAATAGCTAAAAGACTAAGTGCATTACACAAAATAAACGCAATGAGGTTTGGTTGCAATGTGATAGTATGTGTCTTGAAGCCTACCCAAGCAAGCAAAAGAGAATCCAAAAACCCACCAAAGCCAAACAGATGAAGCAATAACTCTAAAGGATAATAGAAAATAAAAAGTGGCGTAAGCAAAAGTGAAAAAAGAGACAGGGGTGAAAAATAAGGAAAGAAATAATAAACCACGATTCCCATTAGAAAAAAGGTTGAAGCGTTTAAGGCGAGGCTATATAGAATCTTGCCTTTGGTATTTTGTGGAATCTTAAAGTATTTGAAAAATAAGGAAATATATAAAACACCCAAACTAGAAAAATAAAATCCAATAGAAAAAATAAGCTGCGGAAAAAAGGCAACCAAAACAAAAATGCACCACAAGAGAGACTCCATGCGCAAGACATTAAAGCCACGCCAAAGTAGAAAAAATGCTACACAACTCATCGCCAAAGCGCGCAAATAAGAGGGAGATTGTGTGAGTAAAAAATAATAGGCAATCAGTCCCAAAACAACAAGGAATCCCAAATCAAAAAGAATATTGCGATAAGGGAAAAATCGTTGATGTAAGGGCTTATAAAAGAATCCTAAAATTAGAAATCCAATTGCACTTAAGATTCCTGTATGGAATCCAGAAATGGCGAAAATATGTGAGATTCCATAGCTTTGGGCTAAAGTTCTCCACTCCTGCGGTAAGCTATCAGACAGAAAGAGTGTCAAGTAATATTCGCCCATAAGCTTTGTTGCGTGTTGGTTTAGAATTGCCTCTCTTAAGGGCTTCCTAAAATCCTCAAAAGGAAGTAAGATGAGGTTAAAGCTCGGCGCATAGAATCCGCGCAAAAATTCCCAAAAAGAAACTTTATCTAAGATAACGCGTAAGCTCAAGAAACGATACTTCAAATCCCGCAAATCCTCTCGTGATGTGGTGTAAAAAGTGCCAAAATTGCTTTTGAGCTTGAGTACAAAATAGGTTTTGTTTTGTTTGCTTTTGGTGTATTGCAAAAGAACTTGTGCAGTAATTTGAGGATTGTTTTGAGACTTTAAAATATGGAATTGATAGAATTTAAAACCAAGCGTGAGACACAGAATAAGGCACAAAAAAACAAAGAAAATCAAACGCTCTTTGAGAGTAAAAAACAAAGGCGGTGAGAGATTATGCATAGATTGCCTTTGCTGTGGATTGCTAGAATCGCATTGGATTACGATTCTAGCTTGTCAGGTAAGATAAAGTTGTGAGAAAGCATTAAGAATGGATTAAAATTTCCAAATTAGCACATCTACATGTGCATTTTGTAGCACATCTAAGGCAAAAAAGCTAATTTTTCCACTTGTTGGCAATGCAATGAGTGAGACATTTTTGGATTCTGCTACGCTCAAAAGACGGGTATAAGAAAGAATACCGCTATCAAGCACCATTTCATTTTTGCCAGAGAAATTTTCCAAAAACTTCTTGGAGCATTTTCTCGCTTCTTCTTCTGCGCTTTTATTGAATTTAGAGATTTGCTCTTCATCTGCGCCATAACGTCCTAAACGCAATTCAAATGGGCGAGAAATCATGTGGTAAAAGACTAAATTTGCTTCTGGGAAAAATTTTCTTGTTGTTTTGGCAAGCTTAAGAGAATTATCCGAAAAATCAGTTGGTGAGAAAATATTAACATAATCTGGAAGCGCCTCATTTTTGGTTACAAGCACGGGAATTTCAGATTTTCTGATGATTTTTTTTGTTACTGAACCTAGTAAAACTTCTGTTAAATATTGTGTTTCACCTGTTGCTCCTACAAGCAGTAAGCGACATTCGCGCTCTTTTGCGTGTTTGTTGATTTCTTGGTGAATTGTGCCAACATAGCAAAATTGTGAGATTTCTACTTCTGGTGTGGGAAAATTATCTGCAATAAATTTTGCAAGTGCTTCCTTGCCTACCTTCTTGTCTTTTTTGGGGTCGTGGAAAATGGAATACTCTACAACATGCACAACATCTAGCGTATATTTTTGCTTTTTAGCTAAAAACATAGCTTTTGTAAGTGCTGTCAAACTACTTTGTGAAAAATCGGTTGCTACGACAATTCTATTTTTCATAATACAAGCCTTTTTATAGATATTCTTAAGATTATACCCAAATTATCATTTAAAAATAGTTTAAATTTTTGCTTATTTAAAGCAAGAGGTAGCACAAAAACGGAACAGAAACGAAAGAAAAGAGGATTCCAAAAGCAATGGAGCTAACTGCAAGATTGGAATCTAGTTTCGCCTTGATAATCATTGCTCCAGCAAGCGCCATTGTCGGCATAGAGGATTCCAAAATTGCAAGAATGCTATTTGGACCAAATTCTACATTGAGAAGTTTTAAGATTCCAATAAATAATAAAGGTGTAACGAGTGTTTTGCATAAAATTACAATCGTTGCGCTTTTGTAAGCACTCTTGATTGCGCCAAATCCAAGTCCAAGTCCGATAGCAAAGAGTGCAACCGCGGTAGTTGCACCACCTAATGCGCGAATGGGACCAAAGATAAAATCTGGTAGCTCAACAAATTTGCACAAAAATCCTAATGTCAGCGCGATAAAGGGAGGAAAAATCAAAATGCGTTTGATATTTTGTAAAAAACTAATGGGCTGATTTCCTCCAAGAGATAAAATAAAGGGTGCAAGAAGTGAAAAGGGCAGAGCTGTGGCCAAAGCATCATAAAATACGACTTTGCCAATGAAACTTGTGTCATAAATCCCTACAACAATAGGAATCCCGATAAAAAGTGTGTTTCCAAAAGACGAGAGTAAGAACATACTAATGATTGTTGCGCGTGAAAATCGAAAAAAATAGCCAATCACCATTGCAATGAATCCCCCAAGTAAGCTGCAAGTAAGTCCTGTTAAGATTAGCAGAGTTAAAGTCCAATCAAGATTTAAATGATAAATTCCATCAAAGATAAGACAGGGAATTGTAAAGGTGATTGCAAAATCCAAAAGAGTGCGGAATTGCTTTTGTTTTAAGACTCCAACAAGTTTTGCAATATAGCCACCCATAAGTAAAACAAAAATAGTAAAAAGTGGATTGAAAATAAACATTTAGAATCCTTATTTAAGAGTGATATTCGTGAAAAATAGAATTATAGCGTCAAAATCTCAAACAAAAGTTGAAGTTTTGGATATAATCTCTTGTGATTTATGCGACAAAAAAGTGATTTTTTATTCTTTTTAGTTTAAGGAAATGCAGTGCAACAAATTATTTATTTAGCAGGTGGTTGTTTTTGGGGTGTACAGGGCTATTTTGATAGATTAAATGGCGCAGTAGAATCGCAAGTGGGTTATGCAAATTCTGAAGTAGAATTTCCAACTTATGAGCAAGTTTGTAGTGGCAAGACAGACGCTGTGGAGGCTATAAGATTTGTATTTGATGAAGTAAAATTGACTTTAGAAGAAGTTTTGGCGCGATTTTTTAGTATTATTGACCCTTTTGCATTGAATTATCAAGGCAATGATGTTGGCACGCAATACCGAAGTGGCATTTATGCGCAAGATTCTCAAATGTTAGAAAGAATTCAACAATTTGTAGAATCTTATCAACAAAAATTACCAAACAAGATTGTTACAGAGATTGGAGTTTTAAAAAATTTCTATCCCGCAGAATCTTACCATCAAAAATATCTTGCCAAAAATCCTTATGGCTATTGTCATATTGATTTAAGTGCTGCACTGCACCCTTTGTAATTTAAGATTTGCAATGACTCTTAACAACTTCAAAAATTATTAAGAGTTTATTTGCAGACTTTTTTAAGGGCTTTGCGAAGTTTTTTTATCTGTTTTCTAGGAATAATAACTTCCCATTGTGCTGGAGAATCACTAGTATCCTCTAATTCAACCATAATAGAGACTGCTTGATGTTTTTTGTCCTTTTTGCTAGGGATATCAAAAGACGAAACAATGATATTTCCATTTTTTGCCAAGTCTCCTCGCAATGGAATCGTATAAGTTACTTTTTTGATTCTTTGCTTCATTTAAGCTACTTCTTTGGAGTTTTTGTTTCTTTTGTTGTCTCTACTTTTGTCTTTTTATCTTTTTTTACTTCTTTTGCTTTAGCTTCTTTTTTCTTTGCGTCTTTACATTTTTTACGTGCTTTTTTTGCTCCTTTTAAAGCTTTGCAAGATTCTTTAATCTGTGTTAAGGGGATATGAACTTTCCAGCTTTCTTTTCCTCCACCCAATGAAGCACAGATGCTTACAACTGCTTTGCTGCCTTCTCCATATGGCTTTTCAATTACTGCAAACTCAAGAGTTCCACCTTCGCTATCTTCCAAAGGAATTGTTTTATAAATCACCGCTTCTTTCATAAATGACCTCCATTTAAAATTAAAATATTAAATAATATAACCCAGTAACTTAGAATATCCTTAATATATTTTATTTCTTTTTTAGCATTTTTTTAAGTAAAGCTTGCAGTTTAAGCCAATCTTGAATTGGCAAAAGTGGGTGTCCTGAAAATTTCCCAAATGCTGGCAAACTTTTGCTAATCGCGCCTCTTGCGCCTATTTGTGTAAAATCACCAATATGTAGATGTCCTGCACTTCCACTTTGCCCTCCTAGCACTACATTGCGCCCTGTAGTTGTGGAGCCAGAGATTCCAGCTTGTGAAACAATGATAGAATATTCCCCGATGTTACAATTATGCCCAATTTGCACGAGATTATCTATTTTTGTTCCTTGTTTGATTCTTGTTTGTCCAAAAACTGCGCGGTCAATTGTTGTATTTGCGCCGACTTCTACATCATTTTCTAGTACAACTTTGCCATTATGATAAATTTTGATATGTTTCCCCTCTTTTGTATGTGCATAACCAAATCCATCACTGCCAACAACACTATTTGCGTGGATTCTGACATTGTCTCCGATTTCACAATCGTTATAAATACATACACCCGGAAATAGAACGCAGTTTGCGCCGATTTTGACATTTTCCCCAATCGTTACACTTGACATAATTGTGCAGTTCGCACCGATTTTGCTTCCATTTCCAATCACTGCGTTGGGGGCAATGTAGGCAGAATCTTGAATCTTTGGAGATTCTTTGGAGGCAAAGAGAGGTTTGGCAAAGTATTTTGTCAGATACGCCATTGAAAGGTAAGGATTTTCGCAGATAATTGCAAAAGCTGAATGTGGAATCGCATGTAAGTGTGTTTTGCGCACTAAAACGACTTTAGCTTTGGTTTGTGAGATTTGTTCAAAATACTGCTCTTTTTCTAAAAAAGTAATAGAATCCTCTATGGCTTCTTGTGGAGATTCTAAATTGTGGATAGGGAAAGAATCCAAAAAACTAGAATGCTTCAACCATTCTGTGCCATTGTGATACATTACGCATTCTAAAGCATCTTCTTGGTTTAGGATTTCAATAATTTTTTTAAATTCCATATCCTGCCTTAATTATTAGTCTCAATTGCTAAAATCCCACTACGCGTAATGTCTTTTGGCTTATGAGTTTTCAGTGCATTAAGAAGTGTATTAATACGCGTATGTGTATCACACGCTACAAAAATAGCACATTTGTCATTGACTTCTAAAAGCCTTCCATTAAAAGCACCAAAAATCGCACTGATTTCGCTTAAATTGCTTTCCAATCCAAATTTTACTAGCAGAGATTCTTGCTCAATCATTTGTTCGTTTTCTAAGACTTTCAGCACGGGAATGAGTTTGTGCAACTGCTTGATGATTTGTTCAAGCACTTTGTTATCGCCCTTTGTGGCGATTGTAATGCGAGAAAGATTAGAATCCAAAATCGGTGCAACGGTGAGAGATTCTATATTGTATCCTCTGCCTGAAAATAATCCGCTAATGCGTGATAAAACACCATGTTCGTTTAAAACGGTAACAGCAATTGTGCGTCTGATTTCCATTGCTTACTCCTTGTATTCTAACATCATATTAAACAATGCGCCACCTGTTGGCACCATAGGCAAGACATTCTCCATTCTGTCAATGCGCACATCTAAAAGAGCAGGCTTTTGGGAATTGATTGCTGCATTTAATGCACTGATAAATTCCTCTTTTGTTTTGCAAACATAGCCTACCCCGCCGAAAGATTCTACCAATTTGACAAAATCTGGTTGCTTTTCTAAGTCCGTTTCTGAATAATGTTTGTCATAAAAGAAAGTTTGCCATTGACGCACCATACCCAAATAATTATTATTTAAAACAATATTAATTACAGGGATTCCATACACTGCGCAAGTCATTAGTTCTTGAATATTCATCAAAATAGAACCATCTCCACTAATGTTAATGGAGACTTTATCAGGAAATGCGCATTTTACACCCATTGCAGCAGGCAAGCCGAATCCCATTGTTCCAAGTCCTCCGCTACTGATGAATTGGCGAGGAAAGCTAAAGGGATAAAATTGTGCCGCCCACATTTGATGCTGCCCAACATCTGTGCTTATTAAAGCATTTTCACCTACAATATCTCCAAGCTTTTCAATAACCCATTGGGGTTTAAGTTGTGTCGTGGAATCTTGATAACTTAGAGGGTGCAATTTGTTGTATTGTGCCAAACGCTCACGCCACGCTAGGATATTTTGTGTCGCATAATCTTCGCGCAAAAGCGGCAAGAGTTCCTCTAAAACATTGCTAACATCGCCTACAATAGGGAAATTTGCTTCTACGATTTTACTAATACTACTAGGATCAATATCTATATGCACGATTTGTGCGTATTTACCAAATTCGCTTAATTTGCCTGTTACCCTATCGTCAAAACGCGCTCCAAGTGCAACGATAAGGTCTGCTTCACTCATTGCCATATTTGCAACATAGCTTCCGTGCATTCCTACCATACCCAAAGAATCTGGATTGTTTGTGCTTAAAATTCCACAAGCCATAAAGGTATTAACAGCAGGAATATGCGTAATTTCACAAAGTTCCCGAATCAGCTTTGCGGATTTTGATGCAATACAGCCACCACCTAAGTACAAGAGAGGCTTTTTTGCCTCTTTGATTGCAAGGGCAACTTTTTTGATTTGACGCGGATTACCATTATAGGTTGGCTTATAGGTTTGTAATTTGATATTGTCTGGATAATTAAATTCGCCTATTGTTGCAGTGATGTCTTTTGGAACATCAATATGCACAGGACCAGGACGCCCGCTACTTGCGATATAAAATGCTTCTTTTAAGATACGGGGTAGTTCGTCAATCGTTTTTACCAAGAAATTGTGTTTTGTGCATGGACGCGAAATACCTACGGCGTCAATTTCTTGAAATGCGTCTGTACCAATCAGGCTTGTAGGCACTTGCGCGCTAATGATGACTAAAGGCACAGAATCCGCATAGGCAGTCGCAATGCCTGTAATGGTGTTTGTAAAGCCCGGACCACTTGTTACAATGGCAACTCCCACCTTGCCACTTGCTCTTGCGTAGCCGTCTGCAGCATGCACTGCTGCTTGTTCGTGGCGAGTTAAAATATGCTTAAAAAATTTCTGCTTATAAATCTCATCATAAATATTCAAAGCAGCCCCTCCGGGATAGCCAAAGACAATTTGCACACCCTCATTTTTGAGTGCGTGAATTATCATTTCTGAACCATTTAATTGCATAAAAAATCCTATTTATTAATGTTTGTCTTATTTTAACTTTAAAAATCTTTAAAAATGATGAATTCATTCAAGCGAATCTTGTGATTTTATTGTGCATTTTATATCGTGATTTTGTTACGCATTTTATGTGAGGTTTGCACTATAATTTTGTTACATTCAACAGAAGGAGCGAGTATGCAACAAGATAAAGAAAACTTGAGCAGAAGAGACTTATTAAAAATTCTAGGTGCAAGTGGTATTGCACTAGGAGGTGTTGGTTTAGCAACACCGACAAAGGCAGAGGCAAAATCTGATAAAGCCCCAAATATCGCGATTATTGGGGCGGGGCTCGGAGGAATCTCTTTATCTGCGAAATTAGTACAAGAGTTGCCAAATGCTAAAATCAAGCTTTTTGATGCAGACCCGATTCTGTATTATCAGCCTGGATTTACATTAATCGCTGCTGGAATCTATAACAAACAAGATACACAATACAATAAAAAAGACTTGATTGATAGTAAGGTAGAGTGGATTCAAGAAAATGTAAGTGCGGTAAATCCAAATACTAACAATCTAACAACAACAAGCGGACAAGTTTATCCCTACGATTATCTGATAATTGGCACAGGAACGATGAATCAGTTTGAGAAGTATCAAGGATTGACAGAAGAGTTTGTCAATGACCCAAATACAAATGTTACAAGCATTTATACTCCCGATGGAGCAGTCAAGGCGCAAAGTATGATGAAAAAGGCAGCTAAAGAGGGAGGAAAAGTTATCTTTGCAGAGCCAAATACACCCTTTAAATGCGGCGGAGCAAATAAGAAAATTAATTTTTTATTAGAGGATTTGAGCGTAACAAATCACACAAAAGAAAAGATAGATATGTGCCTATACACAGGTGGTGGAGCAATGCTTTCAAGTCCAACACACGCGAAAATGATTGAGCAATTTTACATTGAACGTAAAATGCCTTATTTAATGCGCCATCAACTTGTAGAAGTAGATACAGCACGCAATATTGCTACTTTTGAAAAATTAATGCCTTACACAGAAAATGGTGAGCAAAAGGTTTCAAAAGAACGTTTTGAAAAGCCCTATGACTATTTATTTGTGATTCCTCCTATGAAAACTGCTGATTTTATTACAGAAGCAGGTCTTGCAATCACAAAAGGGCATACTGACGGGAATTGGGTAGATGTAGATTCTTATACCTTGCAGCATAAAAAATATTCAAATATCTTTGCGATTGGGGATTGTGCTGGTGTTCCAAAAGGAAAGACAGGGGCAAGTATCCGCAAACAATATCCTGTGATTGCAGAGAATCTCATTGCTCATTTAAATAATCAGCCACTCAAGGCGAAGTTTAACGGATATACTGCTTGTCCTTTGCTTACGCATTATGGCAAGGCGGTAATGGTGGAATTTGATTATGAAGGCACAGCACCAAGTATGCCATGTTTTGGAGCGACAAGAGAGAGTTGGTTGAATTGGTTTGTAAAAGTATATTTGATGAAACCAATGGTAATGAGCGGAATGATTCACGCAAGAGCATAAGGAGGAAAAATGAGCAATTTAGATAAAACAATCCGATTAATCGTAGCAATGTTATTGTATTTTGTATTTGGCTTTGTATGTCAAAGTTGGTGGTGGCTTCTCTCGCTATTGCCATTGCTTAGTGCAGTGTATGGCTACTGCCCACTTTATAAGTTTTTTAAAAAATAAATTTTGGATTCCTTTTTGGGAATCTAATGCCATTAAAAAATTTCATACAAAGAGTTTGCTTTTGCCATCCATTTTTCAAGTTCGTCCCATTTTTCTTCTTGAATGAGTGTTTGTGCAAAATGAATTTCTTTTTGGAAAAAGTCAAGAGATTTTAGGAGCTCTTCGCGATTCTGTTTAGAAATGTCGCACCACATTCTTGAGGAGCTCTTCGCGATTCTAACCATACTTTTAAATCCACCACCAGCAAGAGCCAAAATATCGTTTGGGTTTTGTTGCGATAGTACGGTATTGGCAAGCGCATAACTGATGATGTGGGGTAAATGGCTGATAAAGGCTGCGTGGTTGTCGTGAGATTTGGAATCCATTTTGATAATATTCATTTTGAGTGCGACAAAAATTTCTTTTGCCATCGCAACTTGTAATTCTCCACTTTGTTCTAAATCAGTCAAAACTAAAATATGATGTGGCAAAAGTTCTTTAAAAGCGGCTTTGGGACCGAAATTTTCTGTTCCACTCATTGGGTGGGCGCAGACAAAGTTTTTACGAATCTCTAAAGGTACACTTTTAGAAATCAGATGTTTGGTGCTTCCTAAATCAATAATCGTGCAATGAGGTGCGATACCAACAAGACTAGGCAGAAGTTGTAAAATTGCTTCTACGGGGGTTGCAAGAAAAATAACATCACAAAGCTTAATCTCCTCTAGCTCTGCCCCCTCATCTACAAGTCCCAAAGAAAGTGCTTGTTGAAGATGCAGGGGATTATTATCCAATCCAATAATTCGTTTAAACATTCCTGTTTCTTTCAGTGCAAGCCCTAATGAGCCGCCAATAAGTCCAAGTCCAATAATTCCTGCCTGCATAATCTGTCCGTTGTGTAAAATTTATAAAATTATATATTTTTTTAGCTTTAGTTGTGTTATTTAATCTACTAAAAGGTATAATTATAGCTTTTAAAATCAGGTAAAAAATTATTTTTAAGGTTTTTAATAATGCGTTTCTCTTCTAAAACTTTTTTGTTTCCCGCAATTCTATTGATTTTTTCAACAAATCTTTTTGCTGCTTTGCCAATTATCAAAGAAGTGCGCTATGAGGGGTTAAATTACATTTCCCCTCTGATTGCCAATGAAATTACCAAGGTTCGGCTCAATGAGCCACTAGATATCAATTTGGTGGATACCTCTATCCATAGCTTTTATTCGCAAGGTTACTTTAAAGACATTTGGGTAACAGAAGAAAACGGAATCTTAACTTTTCATTTTTTGGAAAAACCCGTCATCGCAAGTCTGATTGTCAGCGGTTATGGAGCAGGAAAAGAACAAGATGTCATTGATAAAGAAATTGGATTAAAAAAGGGCGATGTTTATGATGAGGCAAAAATTGCTAATGTGCGCAAAAAAATCATTGATTTAATGGAAGCACAAGGGTATTATGACACGATTGTTGAAGTAAAAACAGAGGAGATTTCTACTAATGCTTTGAAAGTTACCTTAGAAATTAACAAAGGTGAAGAAATTATTATTCAAAAAGCAAATTATTATGGTAGAGAAAATTTAAAAATCTCACGCATTGAGGCGGCAACTGCAAATAAAGAAAGAGAATTTCTTGGTTGGATGTGGGGATTTAATAGTGGTAAATTGCGTGTTAATGAAGTGGAAACTGATGGACATAGAATCCGTGATTTGTATATGCAAAAAGGCTATTTAGATGCGGAAGTAAGCACACCTTTTTTGAAAACAGATTTTACAACTTACAAGGCAGAGCTTGATTTTTATATTAATGAGGGAGAACTCTATAAGGTTTCAGAAGTAGAAATTGTTTTAGAGGAAGATGTGATTGCAGTAGAAGAGTTATACGATGTGATTAAAATCAAAAAAGGCAAAAAATTTAATATTGACACAATGCGTAAGGACACAGAGGCAATTCGCTATAAAATAGGAGATTTAGGTTATGCCTTTACAAGGATAACACCAGATTTAGATAAAGATAAAGAAAATAGTGAAGTGAGAATTGTTTATTATGTGCAGCCGGGTAAAAAGGTGCATATTAATGATGTATTGATTTCGGGAAATAATAGAACGCTTGACCGCGTGATTCGTCGGAATGTTTTACTTGCGCCGGGCGATGAATATGAAATGAGCAAGATTACTTTATCCAAAAATGCAATTATGCGAACAGGAGGATTTGAAAGCGTAGAGATAGAGGAAGAGCGGATAGATGAGGAGCGCGTTAATTTACTTGTGAATGTCAAAGAGGGTAAAACAGGGGAATTTACTTTTGGAATCGGTTATGGAAGCTATGATGGGTTAATGGGAAGTATATCTGTTAAAGACCGCAATATTTTTGGAACAGGCTTAACTGCAGGGGTTTATTTGGATAAAAGCGAAGTTTCAGATTCCTATCGTGTGAATCTCTACAATCCCGCTGTGCTAGATAGTGATTACTCTTTAGCCACTGAAGTGTATCGTATGGAATACGATGACTATGATTATACCGAGACGATGACAGGTTTTAATATCGTAGGCGGACGCAGAATTTGGGACCAACTAGACTTGACTTTGGGCTATACTTATCAAGAAACCAAGCTTTCTAACTTTGATAACGCCTATCTTCGCAACCTTTATACTAGGTATTATGGAGGGGATAAATATATAAAATCCTCCGTGATTCCGGGACTTAGCTATGATAGCACGGATGCTTATTTTTTCCCAAAAAGCGGAATAAAAGCGACAGGTAGCACGGAGTTTGCAGGCATTGGAGGAGACGCGGAGTTTATCAAGTATTATGGAACTTTCAACCTTTACCATTCCATTGAGGATTGGACGGATTTAGATTTGATTTTCAGATACCGCGCAAAGGCTGGATATGCTCAAGATGAGGGCTTTTTGCCTATCAATGAGAAATTTTATCTAGGAGGCGTTAATAGCGTGCGAGGATTCCAGAATCGCTCTATTACACCACGAGATAAAGATGGATTGAGAATCGGTGGAAAACAAATGTTTTATAACACAGCAGAATTAAGCTATGGTATGTTTGAAACCGTTCAAATGCGATTCCTTATTTTTTATGATTATGGAATGATAGGACAAAAAAATATTAACGATATTAAGCGTAGCTCTGTTGGTGTTGGAATTGAATGGATTTCTCCTATTGGGGCAATCAACTTCCTCTTCCCACATGCACTAGACGATAAGCCGGGTGATGATACTTCCTCTTTTGAATTTACAATGGGACAGAGATTCTAATGGAGAATCTTGAAGGTATGCGAGAGGTTTTTGCTAAGAATTCGCAAGAGGTAAATGCTGTCGTGAAAGTTAAATTGCCCCGAATCAGCAAGGAGGAGATTTTGGATTTAATGCAGAATGCCTCTCTTAAGGAATTGGGTGAGCGTGCGTTTGCTATCAAAAAGCAGTTGCATTCTGACAATATCACGACTTTTGTTGTGGATAGAAACATTAATTATACCAATATCTGTTGGGTAGATTGCAAGTTTTGTGCCTTTAAACGCAGAATTAATGAGAGCGAAACCTATATTTTAAGCTTTGAGGAGATTGATAAAAAAATAGACGAATTGTTAGAAATTGGTGGCACACAGATTCTTTTTCAAGGAGGAGTACATCCGAGTCTAAAAATTGAATGGTATGAGGATTTGGTGCGACATATTGCGCAAAAATATCCTCAAATCACCTTGCATGGATTCTCTGCGATTGAGATTAATTATATTGCAAAGATTTCTAAAATCTCAATCACTGAAGTTTTAGCACGCTTGCAAAAGTGCGGTTTGTCTTCTATACCCGGTGCGGGCGCAGAAATTTTAAGTGATAGGGTGCGTGATGTGATTGCTCCTAAGAAACTAGATAGTGAAGAATGGATAGCAGTGCATAGGGAAGCCCATAAGCTAGGAATAAAAAGCACGGCAACAATGATGTTTGGAAGTGTAGAAAAAGATGAGGATATTATAGAGCATTGGACAAGAATCCGAGATTTACAAGATTTAACCAATGGCTTTAGGGCGTTTATTTTATGGAGTTTTCAACCTGCTTTTACGCCATTGCAAGAGGAATTTCCGCATCTGCACAAAGCCTCTTCAAACCGCTATTTGAGATTGCTTGCGTGTAGCAGAATCTTTTTGGATAATTTTCAAAATATTCAAAGCAGTTGGGTTACGCAAGGTTCTTATATTGGACAACTTGCATTGCTGTTTGGGGCAAACGATTTGGGTAGCACGATGATGGAAGAAAATGTTGTTGCAGCCGCAGGAGCTAGTAATTCTATGAATCAAGCAGAGATGATTTCTTTGATTCGTGATATCGGCGAGATTCCAGCCAAGCGCAACACGGCTTATAACATTTTGGAGCAATTTTAAGGTGAAAAAGTTTTTTATAATTTTTTTTAGTCTTTGGATAATGAAAGGAAGTTTGATGGCACTTGAGATGAAAAAGTTACATATAAAAGGTGTAGAGATTCCTATAATTTATGAAAAAAATACGCAGCTACCTTTGTTTTATATTCAGCTTGTTTTTAAGGGTGCAGGCGGAGTGAGTAATGGCAAAAGTTTAGGGCTATCTGATATTGTAAGCTCTTTGCTTAATGAGGGGACAAAGGAGTTAGGTGTTACAAAGTTTTCTAAAAAACTAGAGGAAAAAGCCCTTGCGTTGAGTGTGGGAAGTGGATTGGAAACATTGAGTTTTACATTAAGTGGAATGACTGCAATGCAAGAAGATGGAATCGCACTTTTAAAAGAACTGCTCCAAAGCCCAAATTTTACACAAAAAGCATTGGATAAAGTCAAAGAAAACTCCTTAGTAGCAATTTTAGAGCGGGAGAGTGATTATGATTATCAGGCAAGTAAAATATTGAAATCTATGCTTTTCAAAGGAAGCGCATTGGAGTTTCCTCTAAGTGGTACGCAGGATTCTATTGCTAAGATTACTCTAAGGGAAATAGAAAATTTTTATCGGCAGCATATCAATTTAAATTCTCTGATTCTTATTGTGGGTGGGGAATTGGAATTTGAAAGTGTTGCAAAAGAATTAGAAAATGCGCTTGAATCATTACCACAAGGTAAGGCAGTGGCACTTAAGCCTATCTTTGCGAATGATTTAAGGCAAACCAAACGTCTGCTTAAAGACACGCAGCAGGCTTATATTTATTTTGGCGCACCTTTGAATGTTGATAATTTGCAAAAGGAATCTGCATTGATTAAAGTTGCTTCATTTGTGCTTGGAGGCAGTGGGTTTGGCAGTCGTATGTTGGAGGAAGTGCGCGTGAAAAGAGGGCTTGCTTACTCTGCGGTTATGCGACTAAACGCAACACATACGCAAGCATCGGCACAAGGATATTTGCAAACAAGCCTCAAAAATGAAAAAGAAGCTCAAAGTCTCGTGCAGCAGGTAGTAGAGGAATTTGTTGAAAAAGGAATCACAAGCAAAGAATTACAAGAAGCAAAGGATTATTTACTAGGAAGTGAGCCTTTACGCAACGAGACGCTTTCCCAAAGATTAGGCACAGCATTTACTTATTATTATAATGGTTTGCCATTGGATTTTAATAAGCAAGTGTTAGAGGAGATTTCCAAGCTCACTTTAAAAGAAGTCAATGATTACATTCAATCACATCAAGAGATTAAGAATCTTAGTTTTGCCATTGTTAGTGCAGAAAATTAGCCATAGTTAAGATTGGGCTTAGGTTTGGGCTTTAGTAAGTTTGGTAAGACGCCTTTTGAAGCAGTTTTATATTCTTTACCAAAGGGTTATACAAACACTTTTTTGAGCGAATCTTTGGAAGTGAATCAAAATATGGTTTTGGAAGTGGAAGTCCGAAATTATAAGAATCTCAAAGTAGCGCATATTTTGTGTTTTGCTCCAAAATTTGAATGTGAGATAGAGCTGTTAATCTTTCACCCAAAACCTTATCATAAGAGCATTTTTAAACCCGATTCTGTGTTAATTGTCAGTGGAAAACTCCAAAAAAACGCGGGATTTTATACTTTATTGCAACCCAAAGTATTAAAAAATACAGGTGAAATCGTATTGAATTTTGGCTTTAAAGGTATGAAAGAAAAGAGCGCAAGGGATTTTGCAAATGGGATTACTTTAGGATTCTTACAAGAATTTTATCCTAAAGTGCCTTTGTGGGTTTTGGAATCTCTTGTAAAAATTTATCACCCGAACGAAAAATTTGTGCAAGATTTTGCAAAAAACCATAGTTTTTTTGGCAAATTTTTGGAGGCAATCAAGTTTGTTGAAATTTACGAATATATGCGTCTTTTGCGCTCAAAAAAACGTCATTTTCTAAGCCTTATTTCGCTAAATAATCCTATACAATCTTGGATTGAATCTTTGCCTTTTGAGCTTACCAAAGGACAAGAAAATGCGATTTGTGAGATTCAAGCTTCACTCCAAAGTAATCAATCTGCAAGACGCGTGATTGTTGGTGATGTGGGCTGTGGTAAAACAATCGTTATTCTAGCAAGTGTGATGATGGCTTATCCTCATCGCAGCGTATTGATGGCACCCACTTCCATTTTGGCAAAGCAACTTTTTGATGAAGCACAAAAATTTTTGCCAAATCATTTAAAAATTGCGCTCTTAACGCAAAGCGACAAAAAGGGTGATTTATCGCAAAGCGATTTTATCATCGGGACACACGCCTTGCTTTATCAAGATTTGAGCAATTGTGCGCTTGTGATGATAGATGAGCAACATCGTTTTGGCACAGCACAAAGGAATACACTAGAAAGAATGTTTGAATACGATTCCAAACGCGCACATATTTTGCAGTTTTCTGCGACGCCGATTCCGCGCACGCAAGCGATGATAGAATCTAATTTTGTGGATTTTAGTTTTATCAAAGATTTGCCTTTCAAAAAAGACATTACGACGCGTATTATCTATAAAAACGATTTTAAAGATTTGTTGGAGCATATCAGACAAGAAATTGCGCAAAAACATCAAATTATTATTGTTTATCCTTTGGTAGAGGAGAGCAAAAATTCCAATTATACGGCATTAAAAGAGGGTGAAGAGTTTTGGAAAAAGAATTTTGAGGGTGTTTATAGCACATATGGCAAGGACAAAAATAAAGAGCAGGTTTTGGAGGAGTTTCGTGAAAGGGGAAAGATTCTGCTTGCTACGACGGTGGTCGAGGTTGGAATCTCTTTGCCGAGTTTAAGCACGATTGTGATTGTAGGGGCGGAGCGGTTAGGATTGGCAACTTTGCACCAATTGCGTGGGAGAGTGAGTCGTAACGGCTTAAAAGGGTATTGTTTTTTATTTACCAAACAACAGCAAACTGAGCGACTAGCAAGATTCTCCCAAACGCAAAATGGCTTTGAAATCGCACAAATGGATTTAGAATATCGCAATAGTGGAGATTTGTTAAGCGGAGAAATGCAAAGCGGTAGGCAGTTTGCTTGGGTGGATTTGGGTAAAGATGAGGGAATTATCAAAGAAGCAAAAAATGCGCTTTCTTAAAATATTGTATAATTAATATTTTGATTTAGGAGAAAATATGAAAACATTAAATTATCAAAAGCTATTAGAAAATCCCTTGTTTGTCTCGCGCTATATTGAACCAAATATTAATTGGAGACATTCTTATCTAAATGGCAAAAGGGGAATTAAGAGGCTGTTTAGCTATCCCTATGCAAGTTTAATGCGTAAGTTTTTCTTAAGAAGTTACTTTCAAAAGCGCGTGTTGCGTGGAATCGTGGATATTCCTTATGTGGAGATTGTTTTGACAACCAAATGCACTTTGCGTTGTGAGCATTGCTGTAATTTAATGCAGTATTTTACTCCAAAGGCGCAATATGTAGGCACTTTGGAAAATATTATTGAAAGTTTAGAGCAGTTGTGTTCCAAAGTTTCTAGCATTAATCGCTTAAGATTAATCGGGGGAGAGCCTTTTTTGTTTAAAGATTTGCCGCAATTATTAGATTATATAGAATCCCAAAAGAAAATTTTGACTTACGATATCTTAAGCAATGGAAGCATTGATATAAAAGAACCTATCTTGCAAAGAATGAAAAAATCAAAAAAGATTCGCAAGGTTTCTATTTCAGATTATTCGCATGTTCCAAACATTCGCCTTAAACAAGAAAGTATTTTTAAAAATCTTAAAAAATATCGCATTCCTTTTTCTTTTTTAAAAGGAGGCACTTGGCATAGATTAGAAAGAATCCACAAAAGGGGTAGAAGCAAGGAGCAAATCATTGCAAATTATTTATCTTGTAGGGCTTCTTGTGTTTCTCTCATCGGCGGGGGGGGGGGGGAAATAGCTCCTAAAGGAGCAATGTTTGTGTGTGCAGCAGCAAGTTCCCTCTCTGTCTTGAAGGGTTTAGAGGAATTTGAGGGGGATTATATTGATTTAACGAACGAAACGGATAGATTTTTGGAATTTTATGCGCAAGACTTTTATAAGTCCTGTGATTATTGTCAGGATTATTCTAAGCCTAGTGAGAAAATCCTTGCAGCGATTCAAACAAGAGAAGTGTTACGAATAGGCTAAAGATAAGCTTAAATAGTATTCATTTAAGATTCTCTTTATCTATTAAGTTAAAATTAATTTTACTTTTTTATAATTGAAGAATCCTAGAATCATAAATAAGGAGTAGAATATGAAAAAAATTGTTTTAGGAAGTTTATTTGCAAATTGTTCTTGGACAAATAGTTGTCAGACAAATCATCAATCTATTTATCAAAATGCCGCTTGTAAATATCTTGGTATTTGCAGTTGGAAAAATTAAATGACAATCTATTCTGACGCGTGCGGTAGGGTAATAGACATTACCTTAGAATATCAAACTAAACCTCTGCTTGAAATGCAAGAAAAACTTGTAGAGAGTGAAGAGGAAAACACGGAAGAAGAAAGCAAAAAGAGCGCACAAGCGGAAGCCTCTCAAATTCCTGTGGAGATAGAATCCCAACAAACCACTTTTCGTGTAAGTTTTAGCTTAGTGGTGTGATGTTCGCAAGATTTTATTAAGTTCAATTATATGGAATCCCGAAGTAGCGAGATTCCATATCCTCTTTTATTGCAGCTAGAGTTTGATAAATTTAAAGGAATCTTGCGCACTTTGGCAATTCGAATCTACTTTGCAGACTTTGATTCCTCTTTCGTTGAAAACGCGCGCAGTATTGGGACAAGCTTTTTTGACAAGCACCACTGCACAATCTTTGATGATTTCACCGAGTATATTGTGTTCTTGTTTGTGCGTCATTTGTTCCTCTGCGCTCATTTCCTCATCTTTATGTGAGCAACCCTCACTTGCCTCTTTGTTACCACGTGGATTTTCACGCAACTCTAATAAATCAATTTTTTTGAACATTCCTGCGCCTTTTTGCTCAAAGATAGCAAAAAAGGGGGTATGTCCTGTGTTGCCAAAGATTTTTAAGCTTTCATCATAGACGGGTACAGCAATTCTCATTGGTTTCCTTTATCCTCAAGATTTTGCGATTTTATATCCTCCAAATGAGCGTATTCAAAGAGGTTTTGTTCGTTGGGGCGATAGGAGAATCGCTCCTCAAACTTTTCTGTTGGGACACCCAAAGTAAGCGCAAAATTATATTTTTCGTGCATTAATTGCTCAAACAATTCTTGATGATTTTCAAAGCAACGCACTTCTGCATAAGGAGCATAAATTTCTTGATAAATTTGTGGGACAAAAAGCATTAAATGCGCCCATTTGGCATACATAGTAAAGTATGCTAAATATTGTTCGTAAAGATTGATGTCCATACAAGCAAGTAAGACTTTATTGGTAGCTCCGGGTTTGGAAATAAATCCACGCTCGTCTAAATATAAAGGTTTGAAGCTTGTGATTCCATTTAGATTGCCCATTTGTACTTCTAAGGAATATTCCTCGCAGAATCGCGCTACACGTGCAAGAGGCTGGATAAAAAGTTTTGGTAAAGGAATCTCATAATCTAAAGTTTTATAAAAGATTTTAATGCCAAAAAGGGAGTAGGAGTTAATCGCAAAAGGTAAATTGGAATCTTCCATTTTGTCTTGGGATAGGAGTTTGATTTCTTGTTGGTTTTTGGGTAGAGAATCCAAATTTAAGCGTGCATTGCAATACAGAATGTAGGCTACTTCACTTGTCAGAATATAGCGCACAAGTTGGACAAGTGAGCCACAATAACAACCTAAATTTTTCTTAGGCATAATGATTTGTGAGGCGATTTGATATTCATCAGGATTGAGTAGAAATAAAATCTTGTTTCCAACAATCAAATAATGGCGTGCAATTCGGATTAGGGATTGTTCTAAATCTTCCACACTAATCCAAGCAACCTCAGGGTCGCTCATTGCAATATTACCACTAAAGAGAATCCCAAATGCACCTCTTTGCACAGCTTCTTCAATCTCTTTTTGGACTTCTTGAGGAGATTTTTTAAGATGATTTGCTACGAATAAATCTCCTTGTTTGATTTCATTGACTTCATCACAGATTTGATTAAAAAAAGAAATGCTTGGTTGATTCAATAAAGTTCCAAAGGCAATTTCTACTATTTCATTGACACTAATTTGCATTTCCTTTCTTTTCATTGCGCACTCCTATTAGCTGATTGAACTTCCATTTTTCTTAAGATTTTGCGGAGTAATCAGCGTTAATCCTTTCTCATCTTTGGCAGCAAGAATCATTCCCTCACTTAATTCACCCATTAATTTTGCAGGTTTAAGATTGGCAAGCACGCATACTTGTTTGCCTATGAGGCTTTGTGGTGTATAATGGGCTTTGATGCCTGCTAGAATCTGACGCGCTCTTGCTTCGCCTAAATCCACTTGAAGTTTTAAAAGTTTTTCGCTTTTGGGCAGCTCCTCTGCGCTCAAAATTGTGCCTACTTTGATTTCTATTTTGAAAAAATCCTCTTTTAAAATCGGATTGGTGATTTCTAATGGAGTATTTGTAGTGGGATTCTGCGAGTTTTTAGTTTCTTTTTCTTCTAGTAAGATATTTTCTACTTTTGGGAATAATGCAGGAATCGCACAAAGTTGGATTTGTGGTAACAATCCATTCTCAAGGACAAACTTCTTATAATTTCGTGATTCTGCTTTTAGCCCAAAGACACTAAGGATAGATTCGGCACTCTTTGGTATAAAGGGAGAAAGACAAAGTGCGGATTTGATTAACAGATTAGCAAGGAATATGAGCAACTCCGCTACTTCCTCGTTTTTGCCCTCTTTAATGAGATTCCATGGCTCTTTTTTTGCGATGATTCCATTTCCTAAACTAAAGAGTGTCCAGATTTCTTCTAGGTAACGATTGGTCTGCACTTCTTCCATATAGGTTTCTAGGCTTTTTAAGACTTTATTGATTTGAGAAAACTCTGTGCTATAATGCTTTTTGAGATTTTCCAAATCTACTTGTAAAGCATTATTAAAGTATTTTGCACTCATTCCCAAAAGGCGATTGAGTAGATTGCCTAAATCATTGCTTAAATCCGAGTTGATTCGCTCCATTAGAGATTTTTGCGAAAAATCCCCATCTTGTCCAAAAGGTACTTCGCGCAAGACAAAATATCGGAAACAATCCAATCCATAAGCCTCTACCACTTCTTTTGGATTGACAACATTGCCGACACTTTTGCTCATCTTTGCACCCTCTTTAGTCCACCAGCCATGTGCTGCGATATGGTGTGGTAGAGGTAAATCTAGGCTCATTAAAAACGCAATCCAATAAATTGCGTGGAATCGCAAAATGTCTTTTCCTACGATGTGATAATTTGCCGCCCAGAAATCTCTTCTATCCTCCAAATCATTATAGAATCCGAGTGCGCTTAGATAGTTTATCAGTGCATCTAGCCATACATACATCACATGTTTTGCATTGTTGTGGTCTTGATGAATGAGGTTTTGAGGGAGTTTAATGCCCCAATCAAAAGTTGTGCGCGTAATGGACAAATCCTCTAGTCCATCTTTTACAAAGTTAATTACCTCATTGCGACGAAATTTTGGCAAGATAAAGTTTGGATTGTGTTCATAAAACTTTAAAAGTCTCTCTTGATACGCACTAAGCCTGAAGAAATAGCTTTCCTCTTGCAACAAAGTCGTTTCTTTACCACAATCTGGGCAGCAATTCTCGCCTATAAGCTGAAATTTTGTAAAAAAGGATTCACAAGAAATGCAATAATGTCCCTCATATTTGCCTTTATAAATATCCCCTTTTTCAAACATTTTTAAAAAAGCCATTTGGGCAGTTTTGATGTGGTAATCATCTGTTGTGCGGATAAAATGGTCGTAACTGATTCCAAATTCGTCCCAAAGATTTTTGAAGTTTCGCGAAATCTCATCTACATATTCTTTCGGGCTTTTCCCTTTTTTTTGAGCAGATTGTTCAATCTTTTGTCCGTGTTCATCTGTGCCTGTGAGGCAATAAACTTCTTTGCCTTTAAGTCTAGCAAAACGCGCAAGTGTATCCACAATGATGGTTGTATAAGCGTGTCCAATGTGGGGAATATCATTGACATAATAAATTGGCGATGTGATATAAAATTTAGAACTCAAAACTGCCTCCATTTCCTTTATTCATACTCAAATAAACTGCAGCTACATATCCATTTCGCACGGAGCATTCTAATAATTCTGCGCAATTTAAACAACTAGAGAATCCCTTGTTTTCTTGGCAGGATTGAAGCGCAGTAAGTTGTTGCGTGAGATTATTTTGCATTTTTTGGTCAAAATTATTTTTTTTAGCACAATCTGCCACACTTTTGCAAAACATACAGCTTGCCGTATTGTGGCTTACTTGGCAGTCTTTTATTTCTTTGAGTGCAGATTCTATTTCATTTGCTGACAAATTCTATTTCCTCCAAGCTACCAAAAAAGCAAGGTGTTGTATCGTGTAAATGTTTTGGTGTTAATTCCAAAAGTCGTTTTACCTCTGTTATGTTGTGCGCATTTTCACTTATGCAAACCGCTCCACCACCCGCTCTTTCAAAGATAAAGGCGAAAGGAAAAACTTCAAAAAGCATTCTAAGTTTGCCTTGTGGTGCATCACTCGTGCTAGGATAAGAGAAAATCCCGCCACCTTTAACCAAAATATGATGCAAATCAGGAACCATTCCGCCACTATACCGCAAACGATAACCAGCGTTAAAGAGAGATTCTATCTTTGCCTTATGTGAAAGACTCCAATTTTTCTGTGTGCCACCTGTTGCATTTAATTTGCCTTTGTGTGAAAGTTTGAAGCATTTTTGTAAATCAAATGTTTTTCCATTATAGACAAAGTAATCTACGCCTTCTTTGAGGATAGAGGCAAATCCGATTCCAACTACCATACCATAGAGAATATATGCACTTGCAACGAGATTTTGGGGCAGGAAATCTCCATGGTAGATTCCAAAAATACTTCCCACGCTCAAATTTGCTCCCATTAAGGAAGAGCCATCTAAAGGGTCATAGGCAATACTATAAATGCCTTTATCGTGAAGCTTGATTGCTTGTTCTTGCTCTTCACTGCAAACCTGATGCACAATTCTTAAGTCTTTGAAAGTATTTTGCAGAATCGTGTCGGCTTGAATGTCTGCTTTTAGCTGTGTATCTCCTGTTGCATTGGTGCTTTGTGCATATTCCCCTAAACTTTGTTTGAGGGTTTCATAAATCGGCAAACTCGCACTTTGAATTCGTGCAAAAATCAATTCTAAATCACGCATTAATTCTGCGTTTGTCCTCATTTGTATCTCCGAAATAACAAATTTGTATATTATAGCCTAATTTTATTATGTTGGTGGCTATTTTAGGGCAATATTTATAGTTTTTTGCTACAATTTTAGCTTATTTTGATTTAAGGAGATTTAATGCTTGTTGCGCCAAGTATCCTTTCTGCAGATTTTGGAAAATTAGAATCCGAAATCAAAGCTATCTGTGAAGCAGGTTGTGATTTTATACATATTGATGTAATGGATGGGCATTTTGTGCCAAATCTGACGCTTGGTCCTGTAGTGGTGCATTCTGTCGCAAAAGCAGCAAGCAAGCCGCTAGACATTCATTTAATGGTGCAAAATAATAGTTTTTTTGTAGAACTTTTTGCACCCTTTAAGCCCGAATTTCTATCCTTTCATATTGAGGAGGAAAAGCACGCGAATCGCTTGGCACAGAAAATCCGCGAATATGGCATTAAACCTGCAATTGTTTTGAATCCTCATACCAATTTGGATTCCATAGAATATTTGTTGGAATTTGTAGATATGGTTTTGTTGATGAGTGTGAATCCCGGCTTTGGCGGACAGAAGTTTATACCCAATGTGTTGGATAAAATTAAAAATTTAAAAGACAAAATAGAGTTGCGCAATCCGAATTGCCTCATTGAAGTAGATGGCGGGGTATGTGATAGAAATATAGAATCTCTTAAAAAAGCTGGGGCAGATATTGTTGTAGCCGGTAGCTATATTTTTGGTGGAGATTATAAGGAGCGGATAGAAAGTTTGCGGTAAAGTTAGATTCTACTGCAAACCCCACAAACTCTAATATACCACAGAGGGTAAAGAGAAAATTACGCAGCAGTATCTAAATCTACTTCTATTTACATTAAATAAGGATTCCTATGCAAGT